>JAEEGL015097342.1_pt1 | contig 58904 bp, 60 predicted proteins | sample 9134231 | NCBI WGS metagenome assembly JAEEGL01 (sample SAMN16246548, study PRJNA631951) | gut metagenome | biome: gut microbiome; feature: rumen; material: fiber-attached | host: Bos | place: Iran: Karaj | collected 2018-10
TATTTCCAGCCTCTTGCATCATCATATCCAGAGACTTCATTTCCTAAATCATATAAGATCTGGGCTAATGTACTCATTCCAGATCCTTTTATTCCTATACAATAATATTTCAAATTAATCACCTATATCAATTATAGCACATTTATTTATTAATATTTGATATAATATTTCTGGTGATTTTATGAACGAACTTTTAAATAAGTGTTCTATATGTCCTAGAAAATGTAATGTTAATAGAAACAATAATGAGCTAGGATATTGCAAGATGGGTAATAAAATAAAAGTATCACGTGCCTCTCTTCACTTCTTTGAAGAGCCTCCGATATCAGGTAGCAAAGGGTCTGGTGCTATATTCTTCTCAGGCTGTAATTTAAAGTGTGTTTACTGTCAGAACTATGACATATCAGATCTAAACTTTGGTAAAGAAATATCTATAGAAGAATTTAGTGATATTTGTCTTAGACTACAAAAGGAAGGCGCTAATAATATAAACTTAGTAACACCTACTCATTTTATACCTTTAATAAAAGAAGGATTACTACTAGCTAAAGAAAAAGGTCTTTCTATTCCAATTGTCTATAATACTAGTGGGTATGAAGATGTAGATAGTCTTAAATCTTTAGAAGGATTAATAGATATCTATTTACCAGACTTTAAATACTTTGATAATGATTTATCTATGAAGTATTCAAGCTGTCCTAATTATGTAGAAATAGCAAAACTTGCTCTTAATGAGATGTATAGACAAGTTGGTAAGCCAGTATTTAAAGATGGTCTATTAAAAAAAGGTATAATTGTAAGACATTTATTACTTCCAACACATCTAGATGATTCAAAGAAAGTAATTAAATACTTATATGATACATATAAAGATAATATTTATATTAGTATAATGAATCAATATACAAGAGTTAGAGAAACTAAATATAAAGAATTGAACCAAGATATTAAGGAAGACGATTATAATGAATTAGTAGATTATGCCATGGATCTCGGCATTACTAATGCTTATATCCAAGAAGGAGAAACAAATAAAGAGAGTTTCATTCCTAAATTTGATTTAACGGGTGTATAAAAAAAGAAGCTTAAAGCTTCTTTTTATATTCTTTCAACAGATTCAAAGTAAAAGTCTTCTCCATCTTTAGTAAATACAACTTTATACTTAGTAAATCCTTGATAGTTCTTATCATCTAAGTTAAATGAACTATAGTCATATGAACCTAGTACTTCTTTTAAGTCAATATCTTTATAAATATTTATCTTTTCATCAGATACTCTTTCTCCAATAGCTACAGCCATATAGAAAATATAATTATCAGCTGTTTCTTCAGAATTATATAAATATTCAAAGAATGATCTAGAAGAATAAATAACAGCATCTTGTACATAAATATATGAGTGATTATTCTCAGAATAATAATAGTTAAATCCTTCTAATGGTTTTGTAGAAATATCTTCATTCCATATAGCCTTATATCTCTCTTTAACAACAGATTCATCTAATCTATATGCTTTATATGATTTATTTGCATCATATGAAGGTAATACATCTTTTAATTCTTTTTCCGTTGCATTCTTTAAGTCTAAATCAGCAAATGCTTTTTCTAGTACTTGATTTAACATATAACTTCTATTTAATTCAGCCTTAGTAGTTTTCTTATCAGCAAAGTAAGTATTCCCACCTGATTCATATCCTGGTTTATAATATGTAGAATCACTTATTATATAATCTAGTTTTTCATTAATGTCTGGTTTATATACTTCAACTTGACCATCTGGATTAGATGGAGTTGTTCCATTATCCTTACTATTAACTACTTCTAATACTATACCTACTACTAAACAAAGAGCAGCGACTGATAATATTATTAAAAATATTACTAAACTAGTATTACTTATCTTTTTTATCTTTTTTTCGCCCATTTTCTTTCTTCCCCTCTTCTTCATCATGGAAATCATTCTTTTGCCATAATACTTTAGTTATAAAAGTAAATACGTATAACACGATAGGTATCCATAATTTAACTATTTTTAATAAGCATAGTATTGATGTTACAACTGTTGAAAAAGCAAATAGTATAAGAATTATTCTTAATACTTTTCTTCTTTTATATCTTGTAACTTTTTCATCATTAGAATAATTACTCATCTTTTTTACCTTTCTTCTTAGGAATCTCTTCAACTATTGCTTCTTTAATATCTTCCTTTTTAGCAATCTTCGTAACTTTAGCATTAGTTTGATTTACAGAGATAGCATTTACTATATCTATAATAGCATATATTACTAGAATAACTCCAATAAACTGAATTACTAAATCAGGTACTATTAAATTACCAAAAATACATAGAACAGCACATACTATTTCAATAACTGCTAGTATAAATGGTGTTACCCATTTATCAATTCCAGCATTCTTTAACATAAGAGCTTCTCTTATTTTCATAGATCCAGCAAGTAGTATATAGAATCCAACTACTACACTAATTAAATCTTTTATTAACCCTGGTTTTGTAAAGAATACAATTCCTGCTATTAAAGAAATAATTCCATATATTAGTTTACTTCTTACATATATACTCTGTTTATCACTTTTATAAAATTCATAAAAGTTTACCATACTAGCAACTATTAAAAATAGTCCTACTAATTTAGATATAACATCTGTTACTACTTCACTCCAAAGAATTAGTAGTACTCCAACTATTCCTAGTATTACTGATGATAATACTGACATCTTTTTATTATCCATGTCTTCCACCTCCTGATGAGTGTCCTCCACCACTAGATCCTCCAGATGAATGGAATCCACCTCCACCGGATCCTCCAGAATATGAATGATCAGATTCTGTCCAACTAGTAGTATGACTAGAGACAAACTCATCTCTCTTATCTGTATAATTAATTGAACTCTTTACTAAATAATCATTAGCAGTAAGAGCTTTTTTAACCATTTTATTCTTTCCAATCATAATAGCAATAATAATAAATGTTATTGCTCCACTTATACCAGCAAAAGGCATATATGGGAATCCTCTAGTAGTATCACTATCTACAAAACTATAGTTCTTTTTCTGTGCATAACCATTCTCATCTATATAATAGTCGTATGATTCTTTAGGTCTACCAGAGAAATAATAAAAATCTAGATAATCAAGATACTTAGTAAAGGCATCCATATATAATTGATTTTTCATATATGGATAGATGCCATCTAGTAGTTCATCATAGCGATAATTATCAAAATATAACTGAGCATTACCAAATGTATAGATATCATAATAACGATCAGCTTCATAAGTATTTCTAAATAATAGAATACCATCATATAAAGAATAATTTATACCAAAATCATTATAGTCATAAAAATCAGCGGCATACTCTTCATTCATTTTATCATAGGTGTATGGTAAATTATCTATTACTATAACAACATCTGTATTATATTTTTGAATAAAACTGTTAATTCTTCTTTTTAAAGCATCTTCTTCAGCTTTTGATAACACATCACTAAAGTCATATACTTTAACACTCGCATCAACACAATGAGTTCTAAGCACATTAGATAAATTATTATTATTAATACCCCACTTTTTGTTTACTCCGTAATTTTCCATGTCATTTCTATCACATGTTTTTACTTCATAAGCATTAACAGGTACGGAGATAAATAAAATTAATAATATTAAAACTTTAAATAACTTCTTCATATTCTACTCCTTACCCTTTATATACTGCACTACCAAAAAAGTAGAATCCTATCAAAATAACTAGGAATGTAATAACAAATATTAATATAAAATATAAAACCACTTTCTTTGGATCAGTTGGTAGGTTTCCTATAAACTCTCCAGTCTGTCCATTCATAGCAAATAAATAGGGTTTATTATTATATTTAACATTTACCATCCATACTGGAAGTAATGCATAATACTTATTTTGAACTTCAACATTGAAGGTTTCACCTTGTATTACTTTAGAAGAATACATCTTTGGATCAGCAAACATAATATCTCTTGTAGTAGTCTTTGCTCTATTACTAGTTTTATTAACAACTGTTTCTTCTTTCTCATCATATCTTTCAGCTAAGAAGCCTGATAAGAAAGCTTTTTCAAATGGAACTAAGGCTTCATATTTAAATGGTTCAATAGTCTCCATCATATCATCATCGAATCTAGTACTTGCATCACTTGGTACTTTATCAAATACCATACTTCCTTTACGGAAAATATTATAAATGTCTGTTTTAGTATAATGGGTTCTTCCTGCCGTCCAAGTCTTTATTCTAGTACCAGACATTCTAAGTTCTCCATTTACTAGGAAGTCATACATAAAGAATGGAATATATACTCCTCTAATTTTTTCAATATTTTTTTCATCATTAAATAATTTTGGAGTTAATGGTTTTCCCTTAGTAACATTTTTAAAGGCTTCCACAGCTTCTTCTTTAGTCTTAGAAAAAGGAATTATATAGTCAGGTTTAAATGTACCTTCAACTTTTTCTTTTAATACAACAGTATTACCACAGTATACACAGAAAGTAGCAGTTGTTTGTGAATCGGTTACAACTTCTGCTCCACAGCTTTCACATCTAAACTGAACGTAGTCTTCATTATTTTCTTTAACTTCTTCTTTTTCTTTTTTATTAGCATTAGCTTTAATATCTTCTATAGTAAATTCTGCACCACAATAGTCACATTTAAACTTTTGCAATTTGGGATTAAAAGATATAGAAGCATTACAAGCTGGGCACTTGGTATTTTCTGCAAGTCCTTCTTTTTCTTTTGCCATAACTACCTCCACATTCTACTATTTAATGTATTTCTAACTTCTTGAACAGCCATTGCTGCTTCAAAATATTTATTAAGCATTCCTCTTACTGTATTATTAGCATATAAAGATGGATAATTAGTAATAATATCTAATGCTAATGATACTCGATACCCCTCTTTTATTATACTAGGAATTGCTCTTAAATTTATATCTTTCTTTAACTTTTTATATTTAGTTTCTTCTTTTTCAAAAGCGGTCATAAGAGCTCTTATATATTCTTTATAAGTATAAAATCTAAATCTATCTAATCCTAGTAATTTACCAGCTGACTCTAATCCATAAATCATATTAACACTGAAATGATTTAAGAATCTATCAAAATCATATCTCTTAAAATAGAAGTAATTACCATAAACTTTATGGAATGCTTTTAATGTATCATAGTATCCATATAAAATATTTTTCTCAATATTCTCATGATCAAAATCAAATGGACCACCTAAGTCCCCATCTGGAGTAATAACTTTAATATAAACATCTGGAGAATTAACTCTTCTAATAAGGCCTACCCCATTTATATTAATAGCAATTATTTTTTTATAACCTTTTTTAATTAACATATTAATAGGCATATTATCTGATATACCACCATCTAGATATTTACTATCGCCTATTTTTTGTGGTTTAAATATAGGGAAACAAGCACTTGCTAAGATATAAGACTTCATATCTTCTTTAGGAATGTCTTCCTTAAATAACTCTACTCCGCCTTTTTTAACATCATATGTAATAATACCAAAATCTATTTTACTATTATAAATCTTATCAACATTTATATACTTATCAACAGTACGAGCTAAAGGTTCATTAGATATACCTTTTTCTTGTATAAACTCTCCTCCAACTTTTAATAGATTCTCAAAAGTAAATAAGTTGGTTGTATTATTTAATTTATGTTTTTCAGATATTTCAAGTACATCAGTAATTGAAACATTATCATAAATCTTTTTCATAGTATTTACTTCATTCATTACATAAAGAGCTCCATTAATAGAACCAATAGAACATCCAGTAACAGCACCAATATTAATTCTTAATTCTTTAAGAGCCATAGAAACACCTACTTGATAAGCGCCTCTTGTTCCACCACCAGCAAATACTAAACCATATTTCTTATTATCCATTTGTATCTCTCCTCTTCTTCTTGATGTCAAATTTATATATAGCCATTAAATAGAATATTGTCTCTAAACTTGTTGCTATTATTGATATACCTAATAGATGTAGATCAAAGAATAGCATTAATAGACCAGCAATTGCCCCTATTACACGGTGAAGAGTCATATTCTTTTGCCATAAACCATAACTATTAATAATAATTGCTAAAGCAGGTAATAAACTATATATACCATCATATGTAACAATAGTCATCATTATCATTAATAATTCTGTCATTAATAGCCAAATTAATGGTACTTTGCCATTAGGAAATCTTTGATATATTAAATTTCTTGCTATACATAGGAATGATAATAAAGAACCTGTTAATCCCCCAAGTAATAAGTATTCCATAGCATAACCAAAGTTTGATACAGCTTGGCATCTTAAAACATATTTCTTTCTATTCACTTTTAAACTTAAAGAAAGAAAGACTATAGCAAGTAAGCCAAATAATTGTCCTATTAGAAATTTAATATTCATATCTTATCCTCTAATAAATTATAACATAAAAAAGAGATATATTAATATCTCTTTTATCTTTGTCTTCCTAAAGAAGGGAAAAGTGGGTTTGAAACGAAAACTGGATTTGAAGTATAAACTTGTTTATGACCAGTAGTTTCTTTTACAGTATCTTTTATTTCATCATGGTATATTTCCATAAATGTATCTATTACTGCTTCTTCATAATTCTTAAGAATATCTCCAGCTCCCGTTAAGGCACTTGCTGAATACTGATCTTTTACATAAGATACTCCATTTTTGAAATAAGTCCATGCACGTTTTAAATGCTTATCTACAGTCTTTTTATCAACATCACATTTTTGTAACACACGCTTTCCAACTTCCGACATAGCACTTGTTAAATCGGAAACTGTTTTACATTCATCTATAATACTATCGTCTAACTCTTTTCCATAAGTACTTCTAAACTCCTCTTTAAGTTTATCAATATTTAAAGGAATACTATTTAATTTAAAGTCAAAATCACTTATTATTTTTACTCCGTCTTCGATATAATCAGAATCATTTTTACTGCATTCAGAAATAATATACTTATTTAAATAATCTAAAGAATCAATAAGGAATTTTTTATAATCTCCCGTTTGCAGTAAACCTTCTTTTTTTCCAACAAAGAAATCGCGACATATTGACGCTGGTCTTTCAAACATATGCTCATATTTAATACCAGATTCTGTTAAACTTTCATTAATAGCTTGAGCTTTTCTAACAGCTTTAACATATACTTGATCCTTTGAAACATCCCTGTCTGTATAACTTGCAAGAATAGCAAGTTTATCTAACTCTTCTTCACTAACACCAAGCATTTTTAAGTCGTCTAAATCATTAATAAAGATATATTCTCCTTTATTACCTTGGCGTCCAGTACGACCTACTACCTGTCTATCAACACGGTCATATTTAAAGTGACCTGAACATATTACTTTTAAACCACCAAGACTTTTTACTTCATCTGTTAATTTAATATCAGTTCCACGTCCAGCCATTTCTGTAGAAATAGTAATGGCACCTTTTTTACCAGCAGCTGCAATTATTCTTGCTTCTTCTTCTAGAGAAGCTGTTTCAGCATTTAATAATTGTATTCCAGTACTAGATCCCTTAGTTTCATTACTAGATTTCTTAACTCCCATACTTGGTAATTTACCAAATAGTATTGGAGGTAGAATGGTACGTGCAGGTTGAGTATTAAAAGTCTCATTAGTACTCATATGCTTATCTAAATACTCTTTTAATCTTTTACTCTCTTCCACAGAAGTTGTACTTATTAATACTGGTTGTCCTTTTTTATGAGCTTTCATAACTTCTTCTAAAATAGTAGCATTTTTTCCATCTATAGTAGGTAATAATCTTTCGCCTAAATCCGTAACATTTCTTGGTTTATTAGTTGGTACTTTATAAGTTTCTCTTCCATATAATTCTTCAAATGCTTCTCTACATGAAGTACCAGTCATACCAGAGAACTTCTTATATCTAAAGTAGAAAGATGCTACCGATATCGCTGCAAGTTCATCAGTAGAAGGAGTTGGCGCAACTGTATAATTTTTTCCAGCTTGTTTTGCTTTATATCTTTCTTTTTCTTCTACTGCTTCTTGTAATCCATTTGAATAAGCTTGACCTTCTTCTGTTCTACCATTGCTTCCTACTAATAAAACTTTCTTTTCATTAGGGTTTTCTCCAGGAGAAAGTAAATAGTCTTTTCCTTCATTTAATAAGAACCATGCAGTAATAGCATTTCTTAATTGATCTCTTAATAGTTCATCATTGACAAATTTATCATATGATCTTTGTAACTCAGATACTGCTTGATTATCAGTTATCAATCTATAAAGAGCCATAGGCTTAAGGCATAAATTACCGTCTTCATAATAATATTCACCGGGGTTAACATTTCTTAATACTTCAGCTTTATTCCTATTTAGAATTTTTGCTAGTTCTTCTTTTTTAAAGATACTATAGCATACTGAATCTAATATAGGAGATGCTACATAGCCAGAAGGACTAGAAGACCAATAAATGGCATGTGTATGCTCTTTATCAGGAATATGAGTATGTTCATTATAGTCTTTTGCTTCATAAACTAATCCATTTTTATTAACAAAATCTATTACTTCAGCAAATTTCTTAATACTATAATTAATCTTTTTTCTATCTTCTTCACTTATTCCTAAATCTTCATCGCTTTGATGACCAGAAATAATATATGAATTTAAAGCATCATCAAACAATACTTCATCAGCTTCGTCGATTACAACAAAGTTAGGTTCTCCAAATCTAGTCATCCTAGATTCTGCATTATCATTTAATGTATCATTTAAATAATCAACAGCAAGTACTCTTGCTGAGCCATAAGTAACATCGCAGGCATAAGCATCTTTGTTAGTTTTACCATGCTTTTGATTTTTCTTATATTCTGCTTTTCTAATAGTTTTTTCTTTAGGAGAAATAGGTAACTCATCTATTTCTTTAAAAGCTTTTTCTTGAGCTTGAGCTTCTTCTATATAACTAGCTACTCGTCCTCTTCCCTTATTCGTTGCAAGGCCACAAGATAGACCCAGTAAATTAAATACTGGTTCTAGTTCATCATGGTCACGTTTTGCTAGGTAATCATTTGGTGTAATAACATGTGCTCCATGACCCATAATGGCATTTAAATAAGTAGGTAATATAGCTGTAATAGTTTTACCTTCTCCAGTAGCCATTTCTGATATATAACCTTCGTTTAATAGGATTCCTCCCATTAATTGAACATCATAATAAGTAAATCCTAGTTTCTTTTGTACTGCTAATTTAACTAACCCATAAGCTTTAGGTAATATTTTTTCTAAAGCTTCATCCTCATCTTTAGCTGAACCTGACTTAATTAAATCAGATACTTCTTTTCTTAACTTATCAGTTTCTTTTTTGAAGAAATCGTCATTTCTACTTTTATTATATTCATTTGTATAACGTGAAAAATAACCATTAATTTCATTAATAGTTCTCTTTAATGAGTTCATTTTACTATTGTAAAAACCTTTGTCTAATGCTTCTACTACACCCATATATTTTCACCCTACTATCATTATAACATAAAAAAGTAAATCCACTATAGATTTACTTGTTTTCCTTAATAGACTGTAAAGCCAACATAATTCCTAGTTTACCATATTCATATGTTAAACCACCTTGCATATAGCAAGTATATGGCTCTTTAACAGGACCATCTCCTGATAATTCAATAGTACTACCTGGAGTAAATGAACCTCCAGCCATAACTTCTTTTTCTGGATATCCAGGAGTTTCTTCTGGTATTGGAGTAACATATGACTCAATAGGACTACCAAATTGTAATCCCTTACAGAAATTAACTAAAGCATCTTCACTACCTAATTCAACTGTTTCAATTATATCGGTTCTTTCTTCATTATATAAAGGATCTACTTTATACCCAGAAAGTTCAAATAATCTACTAGCAAAGACCATAGTCTTAAGAGCACTATTAACTACACGTGGAGCAAAGAATAATCCTTTGTAATAAGTAAGTAACTGATTAAAGTTAGCACCCGAATCTTTTCCCACAGTTGGAGCATTTAACTCTTCTGCTATTTCAAAGATTAAGTCTTTCTTTCCACAAACATATCCACCACTAGTAGCAATACCTCCACCTAAGTTCTTCATTAATGAACTTACTACCACATCTGCTCCTACTTCCGTAGGTTCTTTCTTTTCTACAAATTCACCGTAACAGTTATCAACTAATATTATTACTTCTTTATTAACTTTTCTTATTTCTTTAATAACTTTTTCTATTTTATTAATTGTAAGACTCTTTCTATTGGCATAGCCTCTACTTCTTTGTATTTCAACTAGTTTGATATCCTTTTTACTAAGTCTATCAATAATACTAGGATAGTCAAAATCGTTATCAATTAAATCTATTTCTTCATACTTAATACCATGTGCTATTAGAGAATGGTTACTATTTCCTTCAGTACCAATAATACTTCTTAAAGTATCATATGGTTTACCACTTATACTAAGCATAGTATCTCCATGTTTAAGAAGTCCAAATAAAGTAATCTTTAGAGCATGTGTTCCACTCATTATTTGTGGTCTTACTATAGCGTCTTCTGTCTTGAATATATCAGCATATATTCTTTCTAATTTATCTCTTCCTGGATCACTATAACCATAACCGGTTACTTCAGAAAAATCATTAGTACTAACTTTTTCTTTTTGAAAAGCATTTAATACTTTTTCTGAGTTGTATAAACAAATATCATCTAAATTAGCAAATATATCTTTTACTTCGTTTTCTACTTTACTAGATAAATCTAATATATCTTTACTAATATTCATACTATCACCCTCGGGTAAAGATTATACTACAAAATAAAGAAAAAAGCTACACATCGTGTAGCTAATTAGTTTTAATTTTTTGTTTACCTTTAGATTTGATTTTTTCTTTTATTTCATCCATTGTTGGGAAAGAAATAATTAAAGCATCATTCATATCTATATCAGAGAAACCTCTTATATCTGTATCATATTCATTTACAAAGACATTATATGTTTCATCAATAAATTCAATAGGTTTCATCCTATATTCTCTTTCTGTTAAAACATTTAACTCTGGATTATCTTCAGGATTTCTCACAATTAATAATCTTGGTTCACATTTACTATACATATCCCAATACTTATTAAAGAAATCTATTACTACTTTCTTATCACTTTCTTTAAAAGATAATCTATCCATTAAAGTGGTAATATTTGTATAAGCAGCATCATAATCTCTTTTAGCATAAGCATCATAATCAAACCTATCATCTTCATAATATGAGTGACTTGCCCCACAAAACATATTAAACCATTCTGGAGACTTTAATCCGTAGTTATAAGAAACTATTGGATCTTTTGAGTAATAGTACATTCCCATACTATAATTCTCATAATTATTAAATATAGCAAATTCTCCATATTTCTTGAAGATATTTGATACTTCTATAACATCCTCTGAAGAATTAGTCCTTATATCTCCTCTTAATCCATATTTTAGAATACTTTCTTCCATAGTTGAATTAAAAGCATGGAACATATATTCTTCTGCTAATGATTTATTAATGAAGTCATACACTATTTTTCTTCTTTCTCTATCACTTAAATCACTCTTATTAAAGTTAAATACTTTTAAAGCATACTTAAGAATTAAAGTATCATTATAAGTCCTTATATTTTTTCTTCCTAAAATGTTGTAATTTAAATAATAAAAATCATCATAGTTAAAAGAACTATAACTATCTACTAACTCACTTAAGTAGTTATGTAAATCATCATTAGTAAAACTAGTATCTTTAAATAGTAAATAAAACTTAATAGTTTGACTAAATAAGTAGGATACTAGTAAATCACTTTCATCTTTATCTAGTTCTTTTTCTAGAGGCTTTATAGCATCTATAAAGCTTCCTCCATTAATAAATTCATTTAAATCCATTATATCTCTTTTAGAGCAACAGTTGCAGCGATAGATCCATCGGATACCGCTGTTGTAAGTTGTCTTAAATCCTTTACTCGAGCATCTCCTGCTACATATATATGAGGAGTCTTTGTATGAACTCCGTCAGAAGATATTATATAGCCTTTTTCATCTAAATCAACTACATTTTTAAATATTTCATTCTTAGGTTCTTGACCTATAGCTACAAATAAACCAGATACTTTTAATTCTCTTGTACTACCATCATTGTTAATTACTTCAATACTTTCTAATGATGATTTTCCATTTAATTTACTAATATTAGAATTCATTACTTTCTCAATGTTATCTTTTTTATCTATTTCTTCTACGTATTTATGTTCTCCTCTAAATTCATCTCTTCTATGAATTAGATATACTTTATTACATAAATTAGATAAATAAATAGCATCTTCTAAAGCAGTATTACCACCACCCATAACGGCTACATCTTGTCCTTTAAAGAAAGCGCCATCACAAGTAGCACAGTAACTTACTCCAGAACCAACTAACTCATCTTCTCTATCTAGTCCTAAGTGTCTATTTTCAGCCCCAGTTGCTAGGATTACACTTTTTCCTTTATAAGTTCCTTCATTAGTAGTAACACTTAAATCTGGTTCAACTCTAATAACTGTTTCAAAGTTTACTTCTCCACCTAAATCTACTACTTGGTTATATAAATTAGTTGCAAAGTCAAAGCCACTTACTTTAGGCATACCGGGATAGTTTTCTACTAAAGAAGCATTTACTATTTGTCCTCCGTATACTTTAGACTCTAATACTAAAACTTTTTTATTTGCGCGTAATGCATATAAAGCACTTGTAAGTCCAGCTGGACCAGCACCTACAACTATAACATCATACATATTATCATCTCCTAATATCATTATAATATAAATAATATTAAATAACAAAAAAAGATGCTAAGCATCTTTTATTTTACTCTTACTTTTTCTTGACTTCTTTTAACAGCTTTAAGAAAACCTAACGTTCTAGGATTTATTCTTTCAGATACACTTTCATCATCTATCATATTTGCTTTATCTAAAAGACTAGGTGTCTTTTCAACAATATCAGCAAATGTATTAGTAAAATACTCAGTATTAATAATATCAGATAAATATCTTTCTAATACATCATCTTTTGTTTCTTCTAAAGTATTATCTTCTTCAGCAATTACTAAGTCTTCTAACATTTCTTCAAAGAAACCTAAAACGACACTTGCATCAGCATAAGGAACAATTAACTTATCTACCTCATCTTCATCTTGCTCTATCATTTCTATTGCTTCTTCTTTGTCCAAATCCGGATATTTTCTTCTTGCTTCACTTACTATTTCAAATAATAAGTCATCAACATACTCAATTACTTTAGAACGTACTCCATCTAATTCATATACTTCTGTTGTTGGTTCATCCCAAAACTCAGAAAATGTTAATTTATTATAATCAATTATTTCATCCATAAATCACTATACACAAGTATATCCACCATCAACTGGTAAAATAACACCTGTTACATAACTAGCTTCATCTGATGCTAAGAAGATAGCTGCTGGATTTAATTCTCCTTCATGTCCGTATCTTCCTAGTGGCACAGTAGCTTTCATATAATTAGTGAAATCTTCTGTAATTAAAGTTTCATGAGTTAATTCTGTATCGAAGTATCCTGGACAAATAGCATTTACAGTAATACCTTCTTTAGCAAGTTCTGATGCTGCAGCACGAGTAAAGTTAATAACTCCACCTTTTGATGTATGATAAGCAATAGTACCCATTGCCATATTACCAACCATACCATACATACTTGCTATATTGATAATTCTTCCATAATGATTTTTCTTCATTATATTACCAAAAGCTCTTGTAACATAGAATACTGAATCCATATCTGTTGATATAGTGAAATCCCATTCTTCATCAGTCATTTCTAAAACACCAGCATTCTTAGCACTACCAGCACAGTTAACTAATATATCTACTTTTCCATAGAATTCTTCTGCTTGTTTAGCGCAATTATTTACTTCTTCAACATTAGTAACATCGCACTTTAATGGAAGTACTCTTACTCCAAGTCCTTCTAATTCTACTTTTAATTCTTCTAATTTTTCTACTCTTCTAGCAAGTAATACTAGATCTGCACCTTGACTAGCAAATGCTTTAGACATTTGTTTTCCCAGTCCACTAGATGCTCCAGTTACTACTGCTACTCTTCCTTTTAAATTAAACATAATACCCTCCTATTATTAATTTAATTATAAAAGAAAAAGAAACGTTTTTATATACGCTTCCTTTATTTTTACATTATTTTACTAAATGTTTCTTTCTATAATACATAAATGTTCCAATAATTAATAGAACTGATAATGCAATCATAATATTACTAGACCAAGTATCTGGTATAACAACATTACTTGTATCTACCACTTTATATCTAGGACTTATAGTAACACTTGTAGCAGGCATAATGAATTCATATTCATTATCATTAACTGTCTTTTTATATAAAATCTTATTATTTTCTTCATCAGTGATAATTATATCTTCTACTTCATATCCATCTTTAGGTATTACTTTAAATCTAACAACAGTTTCATATTCAACTGAATCACTATTATCTAGTTCTATTATTAAATCTTTTGTATTTTTATTTTCAGTAATATTAATTTTATTTCTAACTTTTGAATAAGTTGGTGTAATAGTAACATCTGATGCTGGCATCTTGAATGAATACTCATTGCTGTTATCAGTTTCATTGTATTCAATATTATTTTTATTACTATCAATTATGATTATATTATCTACTTTATAACCCTTATCTGGTTTAACAGTAAATACTACAACATCATCATATACAACGGCTGATGCATCATTTATTTCAATTGTAACTTCCCCTAAGTCACTACTATCAGTATTAACTTCACTAGAAACTTTTTCATATACTGGAGAAATAGTAATATTACTAGATGGCATTGTGAACTTATATTCATTATTATCAGTAATTGTATATGGTATTTCATTACCATCTTCGTCTTTTATAATTACATCATTTACCTGATATCCTTCTACTGGAGTAATTGTAAAAACAACTTCATCCCCCATAGTAATATTAGTTAAGTCTTCAATTTCTATTTCATAGTCTTTGGTTTCATTCTTTATTTCTACATCAACTGTATATTTAATTTTTTCATAAGTAGGAATAATAGTAACATCATCTGATGGCATAGTAAATGTATATTCACCATTATTAACAGTATATGGAACAGATTCATTGTTACTAGTAAGAATTGTTAATGATTTAAGCTCGTATTCTTCTACTGGTGTAATACTAAATGTAATATCATTCCCAGCAATACTTTCCATATCTTCAATATTAAAGTCAATATGGCCTGTTTTATCATTACTAGATACTTCAATATTATAGTAATCATTATAATCAATTACATATGGGCTTGTTGTTGAGCCATTTCCTTCGGTATATCTTATTTTAGGCTTTAGAGATATAGATGGTCGAATTCCAAGAGTATCACTGGCAGCTTGGTTAGATATCTCACCACTGCTCATAACTGCTCCCATTTTTGCACCAAATGAAGAAAACTCAAGATGATTATATGGAGTCATTGTCCAATAACTAGTCTTAGTTTCCCTAGCTTTATCATTCCCAAGTAATTCTAATTCTGTTAATGTTATATGCCCAATAGAATAGTCTAGTTTTGCTTTATCATTATTAACACTAAAAGAATCTGTTATGTTTTTACATTTTAAACCAGTATCTGACCCGTATTCCAAAACTACTTTTGGGTCTCCGCCATTTGGATTCCAGCCGCTTGAATTATAGTTAGCTATAGTTCTATCATTACAAAAGATTGTTTCTTCTACAAACTGATCATATCCAATCATTTTATCCTGATACCAAGTGTCAATAAGATTTTTGGTTGCTGAAGAGGTGCTATTAACATCATCAGCAAATAGCATTTCTCTAACAGCATCCTCAATTCCAGTACCAGATGATAACTCTATATAATATAAATCCGTTCCAGGAATATAAAACACATATTCTAAAGTATCACACACAGTTTCTTCACTTAAGCAAGTATAATGATGAGTTTTTAAACTGTTTAAAGAAGCTGTTTCTGTTGTATTCCAAATCTGAGCTCTGTCATCATTTAAAGTATACTTTTTACTTGAATCATCATAGGTAAAACTGCTTGAATAAACTATCTTTTCACCAGAATCGAAATAAGTATAATATGTAGAATAACCAAATACAATTAGTTTTACATTATCACATTTTGATTCGTTGTTATTACAAGTATAATACCCTTCATAATTTAGAGAGTTATAATTCCTAAAGAAGTCAGGAATTGATATTGTAGTTACACTATTTAATGCATGCTTACCATCTGTTGTAGTATAATAAGACTTCCCTACTTTTAATGAATAGTCTCTTAAATATTTCCCATCCTTTATTTCTAATCCATAATAACCAGAGCCAAAAGCATCTTTAAAATAATAAACACTTGAGCAAGTAGATGAAGTACTTGAATTACATGTATAATATCCGTTACTTGCAGTTAGTCTATATAACTCAGATTGTGTTAAACCAGTTAATGTATACTGATTATTTGTAGAATTATAAGTAATACCAGTTCCAAAATAATACTTAGTTGAATAATTTAAACTAATATTTTTTAGTCCACTAAATGAATGAGCAAATGATTTATTTTTAGAAACATATCCTTTATTATACATATATCCTACACTAAATAATCTATTTTGCCCACCAAATGTGCCTTGTTCTACGATACCAAATCGTCTTGTCACATATCCATATACATTTGGATAATAACCAGATTTTTGTTCTACACGAGTTACATTTGTCAAAGATGTACAAGTCGCTGTTGCACTCGTACTCTTACAAGTGTATGGATATTGCTCAATTATTTCATTTACTGTGTCCACATCATAATAACGCGTTAGCTTAATTTGAACAGGATTTACTAATTTAAAAATTGTTTGATTATTTGAAAATGTACTAGTATAGTCGTTGCTGTAATAGTAACTCCCTACTAAACTAAGTTGAGTTTCCTTAATCCCAAAATGATCTTCTCTTTCAAAACTACAATTATATTGTCTCTCTCCTGTATTATCATTTTCAATTATCTTAGCTTCTCCATTATATAGAAGTTTTACTCCACCAGTATCTGTTGTTCTTATCATTTGCCAACAGATACCTCCAAATACAACGTTATTCTTTTCTGTTATAGCAATTCCTTTTTCATCATCTTCACCATACCAGTGATAAATCTTTTTAGTAGATAAACTGGCATCCATTGAGTCTTGATGTTCTCCAGTATATTCCCTAGCATAAGTACCTTCTTCTGCTGCATTCTTTAAAACATCATACAAAAACTTAGGTTCAGCACTTACTGATACTGGTAACAATAATATAAACAAAATAAGTATTATTATTTTCTTCATATATAGACTCCTATCATAATAATTATATACCTAAAGGCATATTAAAACAATTAAGATTATTTAATTGTTTTTACTCACTTTCACTTCTTAAGAATTCTAAGCTATCGACTTTATTCTTAAAATCTGATTTACCTTGTCTATCAAAAAGAATTCCATCCCCACCATGAGCTATAAAGTCTTCTATATTTTTAATATAATCGTCTATTAACACTTCTCCTTCATTAGGATAATATACTTCAGATTTACTATTACCGATTGGAACGATCATTACCGGAACAGTAATACCACTTTCTCTTAAAAATTTTACTTTACAAGAAGCTTCAAATAAAGAATGAACTTTAGTTAGTATTCCAGCTACTACTCCTCTATCTTGTACTTCTCTAAGAATAGATAATGAATCACATATTTCTTCACTTTCTTTTAGGAAAGATTCCCAATCTAAAGAGGTTAAAAACTCAGACCAACTCGTATCAGGATGATTCTTTATATATTCATCAAAACGATCTTGAGTATCTAATATAACTCCATCAAAATCAATTAAATATTTAGCCATATCACCACTCCTAGAATAAATGTATCATATTATAAATAATTTAACAATTATTATAGATTATATTATAATAATACTAGAGGTGATTATATGGAACTTACTAAAGAAAAACTTAATGAATATAGAGCAAATTATAAGAATAATAAAGCTAATAAAATATTAGAAAGTGCTCTATCTAATACAGAACTTAAAAAAGTTATTAGAAATCCAAGAGTAAAACAAAGTACTATATCTAAGTTTAGTACTGATATTAAAACTCTTCCAGTAGCCGATCAAGAAAAATCTGGAAGATGTTGGTTATTTGCCGGATTAAATGTTATAAGAGAATCTATTGCTAAAAAATATAACTTAGAAGAATTTGAGTTATCTCAGAACTATTTAACTTTCTATGATAAATTAGAAAAAGTTAATTATATAATGGATTCTATTATTGATCTAGGCAATTATACTTGGGATGATAGAACAATATACTGGTTTTTAACTTTTGGCTATTCTGAAGGTGGAATATGGTCTATGTTCCAAAACTTAGTTAATAAATACGGAATTGTTCCAAAAGACGCCGTAACAGAAACATTCCAAGCTTTAAACTCTAATCAAATGCAAGATATTATATATGCAAGTATTAAGAAATTTGCTGGTGAAGCAAAAGGACTTGATTATGATGATAGACGTAAGCTTAAAGATCAATATATGGAAGATGTATATGACTTCTTAACAATGTGCTATGGAGTAATGCCAACTAAGTTTGATTTTGAATATGTTGATAAAGATAAAAAATATGGAATTGTTAAGAATCTAACACCTAAAGAATTCTATGAAATGAGTGGATTTGATGTAGATGACTATGTAGTACTATTAAATGCTCCATCTATTAATAAACCTCTTAATAAGACTTATACTGTTAAATACTCTAACAACATGACTGGAGGAAGAGATCCTTTATATTTAAATCTACCTATTGAAGATTTAAAATTATATACAGAGAAACAATTAAAAGATGAATTACCAGTATGGTTCACATGTGACTGTATTCCATACTTTGATAGAGATAATGGTTTATGGGATACTGATTTATATAATTATATGGATTCATTTAATTTAGATATTAAAGCTGATAAAGGCTTAATGCTAGACTTCCAAATAAGTGCACCAAATCATGCGATGGTATTCACTGGATATAATGATTATCCAAAAAGATATAAAGTAGAAAATACTTGGGGTGATGAAAAAGGTGTTAAAGGATATTACACAGGTACTGAAGATTGGTTTGATACTTATGTATATCAAGTAGCAATTAATAAAAAGTATTTATCTAATGAAGTTAAAGAATTATTAGATACAAAACCTATAGAACTAGATCCATGGGATCCAATAGGTGCTGTTACAAAATAAAAGCAAGTAATTAATTACTTGCTTTTCTTATATACTTTATATCCATCTCTTAAACCTACTATATATTTTCTACTAGGATTTCCATATTCTTTTCCATATTTAGCAACTAGTTCTTTACTAGATGCACCAGCTAACATTTCAAGTGCTTGTTTAGAATTATCTTCATTAATAAATCCTTCTTCAGCAGCTATAGTAGCGTCTATAAAACCATTAATATAATTTACACGGTCATCCATAGTAAATGGTCTTCCGCTATTAACGATCTTTGAGAACCCATCTTCTGTAGGTTTAGCATATCTATAACTATGATAAATAGCATTTAATTGTTCTTCTTCTTTAGCTTTATGAATGCTTGTTAATAAGAATGCTACTTGAATATTTAGATACTCTACTTTCATCTTATTTTCTCTAGCTATAGCTTTGCATACATTACTAAATTTCATATTTTTAGGTTTCATTATAAATCAATCCCCTTTTTCAATACTGGTACATTATATCACAAATTATATAAAAAATCAAATACTATAAGTATTTGACTTCTTCATCTAAACTATTTCTATTAAAATGTCTTGGACTAGGTTCAGTACCTTCTACTGGGTATCCTACATCTAAAATTAATACTGGTTTAATATTTGGTTCAAGATTAAATACTTGTTGTACTCTCTTTGAATCAAAGTTTCTTATCCAGCAAGTTCCAAGTCCTAAGTTAGTAGCTTCTAACATCATATGAGTACCTACTATAGAACAGTCCATCTCACTTGTATTATATCCCTCTTCAATAGGGCTATTATACACTTTATACATATCAGCACATACTAGTAATACTAAAGGTGCATTATATCTATTCTCACATACTGAGTCAAGTTTTGCTTTAGCCTCATCGCTTCTAATTACATAAATCATTTGTGGTTGCTTATTAACTGCTGTAGGTGCTACACGACCTGCTTCTAATATTGATTGTAATTTAGCTTCTTCTACTAAAGTATCTTTATACCCTCTTACAGAGAATCTTTCTTTTATTAAGTTCTCGAAATCCATATTAACCCTGTATTACACTTTCATAGTTAAGTGATGCAAATAAATTGATTGTTAAATCTTGTGCTAATTGAGGAGTTGCTTCAACATATTGAACTCTTACTACTACAGGATGAACATCATTTGCTTCTAATAAATATGTTAAACCATTAGCGCTTGCTGTATATGTAGCCATAGCTGGTGGTACTGCATCGTCACTATATTTTAATGAATAACTAATATGTGGATCATTTGTTGAACTAGTTAAAGTAATTGATGATAATGTAGCATCAAATGTACCTTCATTTACTACGTTAATAGTAAATTCATAAAAGTCTCCTGGATTTGTTAAAGTTACAGCATATGACATGGAAGTTAATCCAATATTTGTACTAGTAGCTTGTACTGATCCAGTAGATTCTACATATGAGTTTGTATCAAAATGAACATCCCATTTTGCTGCTTTAGCAGTAACTTCTGCTGCATTTGCTCCTTCTCCACCTAAATATAATGTTTGTGTATAAGCGCTTGCTGCAAAACCTACACTCATTACAAGTATAGCTATTGAAAGTAAGCCTATAACTAACAATTGATTATTTCTTTTTTTCTGTTCCATATAGTTCTCCTATTATTACTTTAATTATAAAGTCTTTTTAATAAAAAGAAAAGTATTTTAATTAAATACATGTAAAAAAGAGTATTTCTACTCTTTTAATCTAAATCAATATCAATTAATACTGGTGCATGATCTGATCCCATTACATCATCTAAAATATCAGCATTATTAATCTTATCTTTAATACTATCACTTGTTAAGAAATAATCTATTCTCCAACCAGCGTTTGATTCTCTTGCATGACCTATATAACTCCACCAAGAATACTTTATTTCATTGCCATGAATAAATCTAAAGGTATCAACAAATCCATCATTTAATAGGTCACTAAATTTACCTCTTTCTTCATAAGTAAATCCAGCATTACCTATATTGGCTTTGGCATTCTTAATATCAATCTCTTCATGAGCTACATTAAGGTCTCCACATACAACAACTGGTTTATCAAGTTCTAGTTCTTTTAAATACGCTTTAAAGTCATCTTCCCATATCATACGGTAATCTAATCTAGATAAATCTCTTTTAACATTTGGTGTATAAACAGTTACTAAATAGAATTTATTAAATTCTAAAGTAATTACTCTTCCTTCATTATCATGTTCTTCGATACCCATGCCATAAGTCACTGATAATGGTTCTACTTTACTATATACACATGTACCAGAATATCCTTTTTTCTCAGCTGGGTTCAAATAAAAATAATATCCTTCTGGATTAAAAGGTATTTCATTTTCTAAAGCTTTAACTTCTTGTAAGCAGTAAATATCTGCATCTTCTTTATTAAAGAAATCACTGAAGCCTTTTTTTAAACAAGCACGTAGACCCGCTACATTCCAAGATACTATTTTCATAAACCCTCCTTAATAAACTTAACCTTAATATTTCCATTACCTACATTAAAGTCTCTAGTTATTTTACCTATTCTAGTATATGAATAACCACTTTCAAATGTATCATAGAATAATACTAAAGTATCACTACTGTAAAGCATTAAGTCTCCTTTATTAATAGTCTCTACTAATTTATCATCACTACTTAGTTTTTTACCTAATCTATAGTATTTTTCATTACCGTTTAATTCAGTCATTTCAATTTCTAATGGCAATAAATCTAAGAATTCTTTCCCAAGTTTATTCTCTTCTATTTCCACTTCATAGAAGTGATTATCGATAATCATATAAACGCCCTCTTCTAAGAATACTTCATCAGTTACTATTGGATCCACATCTATATTCTCCTTTTCTTCGAAATAATTTTTAATCATGTATAAAGATGGTACTAATATTATTAGCCCAACGATAAAAATTATGATATCTCTTTTATTAATCTTATTCATAATTACACCTAAATAAATTATAACATAAAAAGACGATTACTCGTCTTTTATATTTGGTCTTTATTTAAATCATTCTACTAAACTACTAATAGCTTTATTCTTAATCCTTTTCCAAAATAAGTTATCTAAATGAGGTTTACCTGTTACTTTACTCATCTCATCTGATATATCTAGAATAATAACTTTCTTAAGTCTTGTTCTTTTAATATTAGAAACAGCTCCTCTTATATAATCTAATTCTACTTTATTATCTAAATTTGATTCTCCTAATCTAAAAGCTAAACTATTATCATCAGAATATATAAGAATATATCCTTCTTTTAAATAAGACTCTAAGTATTTTTCTCTTAATATATTATCTAGATTAATTAATATTATATATTTACTCATTTCTTTATTATAGATACTCCTTTAAATAATAAGAATACTATTAAGTTTACTAATATTATTGTACTACCTGTTGGAGATTCAAGTAAATAAGATGATATAAGTCCAATAGTAAAAGTAATACATGAAATAATACTACTAGATATTACTACTTTCTTAAAGCTTTTGAATATACATCTTCCAGTTAATGTTGGGAATATTATTAAACTAGATATTAATAATGATCCCATTAAACGCATACCGATTACTACTACGATGGAACATAAAGAAGCAAAAATAATATTATATAAATTAGTCTTTATACCAATACTTTCTGCAAATGTTTCATCAAAAGTAATAGCAAATATTTTGTTATACGCCATTATATAAAGTAATAATACTACTATAGATAGAATAATACTAAGTATTAAATCTTTATTGCTAATAGATAAAATACTACCAAATAAATAATTATTAATATCAGTATTAACTCCCTTTGTAATCGAAATAACAAATGTACCTAAAGCAAGTGCACTAGCAGATATTAATGCTATCATTGCGTCTCCATGAATCTTACTACTATCATTAAGTTTAAGTATAAAGAATGATACTATTACTACAACCGGAATGGCAAACTCCAGAGGTGCTAAACCCAGAACAGTTGCAATAGCAAAAGCACCAAACCCTACATGAGATAGTCCATCTCCAATCATTGAATTACGTCTAAGTACTAATGACACTCCTACTAAAGAAGCACATAAAGAAATTAATAATCCTACTATAAAAGCTTTTTGCATAAAAGGATAGGAGAACATTTCAATTATATTAGTCATGGTGTATCCTCCTTACAAATTCTTCTGTAGTACCATAGAATACTTCATCATGTCTTAGAGATAATATCTTATTACCTATTAAGTTATTATGATCTAAATCATGAGTAATCATAATTACAGTAATACCTAATTCTTTATTTAATTTATTAATCGTTTCATATAAGTTACTCTTAGATTTAGTATCCAAGTTATTAGATGGTTCATCTAATATTAATAATTTACTAGTAGCAGATAAACTTCTAGCAAGTAATACTTTTTGTCTTTGACCTCCAGATAAATCACAGAAATTTTTATTCTTTAAATTTTCTATTCCAAGTATTTTTAAATTCTTATTTGCTATATCCTTTTCTTCTTCTCCATAGAATGGCTTAAATCCTAGTCTATTAATAGTACCAGATAATACTATTTCATAAACAGAAGCAGGGAAATCTTTATCTACCTTTGTCTCTTGTGGCATATACCCTATAAAATTCTTTTTAAGATCATTAAATATAACCTTACCCTTCATAGGTTTAATAAGCCCAAGTATTCCTTTTATTAAAGTACTTTTACCAGCTCCATTAGGTCCTACTATACAAAGAAAGTCTCCTTCTTCAATATTAATGGATAAATCTTTTACAACAGCAATACCTTCATATCCAAGAGTTAAATTTTTAAGTTCTATTAGACTCATTCTTTACCTCCTTATTACATTTATTACATAATCCCTCAATAATAATATTATCTTTATTAGATATAAAATTATGTTCTTTAAATATATGATTTTTTAAATCATTTATACAATCACAATCAATATGTATAAGTTTTTCACAATTAGTACATTTTAAATAGAAATGATTATCTTCATCACAATGCCCCAAATATTGATAATAAGTAATATTATTGGAATCAATTGATTTAGATATTATTCCATCATCTACTAATTTATCTACTAATCTATAAATTGTAGTAAGTCCTACTTTTTTATTTAAAGATAAATAAACGTCTTTAACCGTAAATGATTTATTACTATTACTAATTAATTCTAATATCTTTTCTTTCTGTTTCGTATTATATGACATAATTCCTCCAAATTGAAAATGATTTTCATATTTATATTATCACAATTATAAAAATATGCAATAAAAAAAGACCTTAGGTCTTTTACATAAAACTTACCAAATAAATGGTATCATTTTATATTTAACTTTTTTCTTATATTCTTTATAACCATTTAAATCTTTTTCTAGTACTTCTTCTTCATTCTTTATCCTCTTAGAAATAATTATTGGATAAATTAAGAATATTACAAAAGAAATTATAGAATCTAATATTAAAGGCATTGATAAGAATAGAAAGACAGTAGCAAGATACATAGGATGTCTTACTATTCCATATAAACCAGTATCTACTACTTTTTGATTATCCTGAACTTCAATAGTCCTTGATAAAAAGGTATTTTCTCTTAATACTTCGGCATACATTATATAAGAAAGCATAAATACTATACTAGAAATAATAATTACTATATTAGGTAAATGAACCCAGTTATATCGATAATTAAGTCCTGCTATAACAAAACCAATTAAGAACATTAATCCACTGGTAACGACTACTCCCTTTTGCACACTCTCTTCTTCTTTAGCATCAAGTCTACTTTTTAAAAGCATAGGATTCTTAAACATCATAATTATTCCTGCTATAAACATTGGAATAAATAAAAGCCCCATAAATAGCCATCCATTCCAATATGAAAAAGAACCAGCAGGTATAAAGATAAGAGCTCCTACCATTAATACTCCTAAAACATATTTAGTAATTGCTGAAACAAATAATTTTATATTCATTATAGACTAAACTCTTTCTTCATCATTTCAAATAATTCTTTTCTTTCTTCTTGAGTAAAGATATCTTTTTGTCTTCTAAACCTGCTATTAGACCATTTCCAAAAGTTAAAACCAAAATGTTTATCTTTATAAACTTTATTAAATAATTTAACTTCATCTTTATATCTAGGAACAAACCAGAAATGTACATGAGGTTTTTCACCATCTCGATACGCATTATTCATTAAACAAGCAAGATTATACATTGTTGAATTAAAAACTTTGTTACATACTCTTTCTAGTTCTTTTTCTATTTCTCCAAGTTCTATCCATTCTTCCTTTTCCATGTCACTTAACTTTTCTTTGTAACCTGAAATAATACAAGCCCCAGGGAATTCCTGACACCAGTCTTGAAATACGACTTCAAAATATTTTCCTTTATATAGTTCCATATTATCACCTACAATCAGTATATCATATTTTTAAAAAGAAAAAGACTCTTCCGAGTCTTATTTACTATATCCAGTTTTCTACTACCTCTTTAGCACTCTTTACTTGAGAGCCTACTATGGCAAGCCCATCTAATACTTCGCCACCAGTACATATTTCTTTTAACTGTCTAGGCACTCCAGATAAACCAGATCCCTCATGAGTAACAAAAGGTCTTATTATTTTGCCACTATAATCATGATCTTTTAATGCTGTGAATAATTCTTCAGGCATACCTCCCCAATATATAGGAGATCCAACATAAATTACTTCATAACTAGATAAATCAGGAATATTTTCTTTAATAGGAGCACTATGCTCTCTTGTCCTTACTTTAGCTTCTTCTATACACTCCATATAATTTGTTGAATATGGATTCAAAGGTTCAACTTTAAATAAATCAGCCCCAATATAATCTTTAATATATTCAGCGATTATTTCGGTATTACCTTTTTCAATAAATCTCATTTCTCCACCAAAATAGTTCTCATCTGCTCTACTAAAGTAAATAATTATACTTTTTTTATCTTTCATAATTAGTGTCCTCCTAATAGTAAACTACTTTTTCTTCTTAGTATCTTTATTATCTTCCGAAAAAGCCGTTCCTAAACTTAAGCCAATAGCCATTCCTATTGGAATCCATAAACCCAAGTTATGTGTTACTGCCCCTATAGCTGTACCTATACTTACGCCTAAACATAGTCCAATTGCTAACCAACTATTTTCATCTTTCTTTTCTACTTTTTTACTCTTCTTTTTCATAATATCCTCTTTCTACTTTTGTTTAGATTCTTCAATAACTTTTTCTTTTATAAATTCAAATAATTTAGCATTACCATCATCATTTAGATGAATTCTATCAAAAGTATAATAATTTTCATCACTCATATCTATTACGTTTACATTCTCATATTCTTTTATAGAAATATTATTAGTATTAATAATGTAGATACTTCTATCACCTAAATATTTAATTAAAGAATCATAATCATCACTACTAAGCTCTAACGATTTATCAAAAACTAAAACAATATTATTAGATAGTTCTTCATCTTTTAAATCTTCTATTAAAGAATCATAACTTGTACTACTACTTATAATATATTTCTTATTAGAATAATATTCTCCTAGTTGATCATAGATTCCACTTAATAAGTCATTACCAATAAATGTAATTTTACTCTTTTCATACTCTTCATGCTCATTGATTTTTTCTTCTCTCGCTGTTTTGTATTCATTTAAATAATATTCATAAATTGAATCATATATTGTTTTAGCATATACCTTACATCCTGTTACTGTCGGATGAACTTTATCATATATTAAATATTCAGGATGATCTTTAGTAACACTTATCCAATCAATGATATGAATATTAGGATGCTTTTTAGCGAATTCAATCAAATTAGGATTGAATGAAGCAAAGTCAGGATTAGTAGCATTAACCCAGAATACTGTTCTATCCCCAATATATTTCATATACTCTTCTTTACATTTAGCTGAGCATTCTCCATTAGTACCCAAGTTAAATAGAATTACATCTCCTAGTATTCCTTTTGAGTTCCAATCTTTTAACATATCTATTATTGCATGTTCTGTTCTATTAACTGCAGCATCAAAGTAACCATTTGGAAATTCTATATATAAATCTTTTAAAGCAAGATGCATTACAGAGTCCCCAATACCTACTATTTTTAGATTTCTAATTCTTTCTTTTAATTCTTCTTCATTTATTTCTGAACTATTTAAGAATTCTTCCCAATCATCTTCTTCAGTAGCTTGACGTTCCATATATTCTTTTTGTTTCTCTTCTATTAGTTTTCTATTACTATTTAGTTCTTCTTCTAATCTTTTCATATCTTCAGTATAGTCTTTAGCAATAACATATTTATAAATACCAAATATACCTACTAGAGATAACATAGATAATAAGATTATTCTAAATACTTTAAGCTTACTAGTCTTTTTAATATTTAAAGAGAAATGAATAATAACAGACACTAATAAAGTAATTAATATAATAAGAACAATCTTTAAAGCATTATTTATATTAATATCAGAAAATAAGAATATAACTGGATATTGAACTAAGTATATTTCATAACTGATATTAGAAATATAAGAAGTAACTTTATTAGGTAGATTATTATCGATAGAAACAGCAAAGTCTATTAATCTTAGTCCCATAAAAGTAGATATTATCATACTATAATTAAATAATGGTGAACCAGAATCAATTATAATAAACATTGCTACTAAGATAATCAAATATAAATAGAATAATACTTTGTTAACTGTACTACTTTTATATACTAATGGATGATAATTAGTATGAACAAATCCAAGTAATAATCCAAATAATAATGAGAATGATCTTTCTAAAGAGCCATAATAAGCATTCATAATATTGCCATCTATAATAGATCTATAGAACAAATAATAACTTAAAGAGCCTAGAATAAATAACAAAATACATGGTACTATTTTATTAACTTTTTTACCTATATTCTTGAATATAATAAATAACAATGGGAATAATAATTCAAATTGTAATAATATTGCTATATACCATAAATGCATAAATGGTGATGATACATTTCTTACAAAATAATCTAGACTAGCATTTAATTGCCAGTAATTGTTATACCCAAGAATAATCGAAGTTACTTCTGGTTTCAAATTAATCCAATTTAGATTAGATAAATAAGTAACAGCTACTACGCTTATAAAAACACATAATATTAATGGTATATATAGTTTTATAAACCTATTAAAGTAGTAATCTTTTAAAGAGAATTTTTCTTTTTTAAATGCTGATACAACACTTAAATATCCAGATAACGCAAAAAATATGCATACTGCTAAGTACCCACCTTTTAATATTCCAATATGATATAAAAGAACGGCTATACAAGATACTACTCTAATATAGTCAAGATATTTAAAGCGTTTACTAGTCATAGTTGTCTACTTCTTTCTAATCTTTTCAGTATTATTATATCTTATTTTTTGACTTATGAGTTAATAAAAAAATAGTATTTCTACTATTTCTTTTTTATCTCATATAATTTTTCTTCAATTTCTTTAACTAGTCCAGTTATTCCTTCTCTATCATTTTTTCCACCATGGAAAATAAAATCATTCCATTCTTCTAGTACTTCATCAATATTATCTTTATTAACCTTATCGTTTAAAATTGCATAAGCTGTTTTCCTATAGTCCATAATACTAACAACACCTAATGCTTTATAATATGCTTTTTCTGGTATATTAGATATTTGGTAATAATGAAGTGCTAAATCATCGTCCACTTTTTTAGGATTCTTAATAATTATTTTATTAGTTCTAAATATTTTAGTGGCTCCATCAACTTCGATAGTTTCGGCATCCATTGGGACTTCAACTTCGTAAATAGTATCTCCTCTATGTAACCATCTAATTATGCAATCTTTACTTGCGTAATTAAAGCCACCAAAATCCCTACCTTTTGTAGCGGTGGGATTCCAATTATTACTTATATTGACTTCACCTATTTTATAGTTCAAATCACTATCGGCTCCTGAAGTCGTACCATACATTACTTTTACATATTTCATATTTATTTTCTTTCTAATAAACAAACACACTCAACATGATATGTATTTGGAAACATGTCATATGGTTCAACATATACAAGTTTATATTTTGGTTCTAATAGAGAGATATCTCTCGCCAAAGTAATCGGATCACATGATACATAGATAATTCTTTCTGGTTCAATTTTCATTAAATCATCAACGCATTTTCTAAGTAGACCTGTTCTTGGTGGGTCAACAATTACCATATTAGCATCTTTTATATTATCTAATTCATCTTCTGAATTGCCACAAATAAAATCAATATTTTCAACTTTATTTAATTCTTTATTAAAGTTAGCATCATTTATACAAGATTCGTTATTATCGATTCCAATTACTTTATTTGCATATTTAGAATTAATAATTCCCATAGTACCTGTACCACAATATAAATCTAATAATATATTTGGTTTATACTTTTCTACATATTCAGATACTTTTTTATATAACTTAGACGATATTTCACTATTAACTTGGAAGAATGAATAAGGACTAACTTTGAACTGATATCCATTAATATCTATTAAGTTATTATCCTTACCTTTTACTAATTCCCCTTTTATATAAATAGAAGCATCATCTATATTTAACTTATCGACATCTATTTCATTATCAAAATTAATTAGTATATTATCATTAGTCTTTCTGATAATTACTTCGGTTACATCACCTTTATATGATTTAAAGAACTCCCTTAATATAGGAATATATTTATTCATACTAGAATCAAGTAACATACATTCATCTAGTTCTACAATATTATTAGAATAAGACTTATATAAACCAATCTTTTCTTTATTAACATGTAGAGTAATCTTGTTACGATAGTTGTAGCTTTCTCCTTGTACTAATTCTTTTACTTCACCATCATAGTTAGCAAATTTCTTTAATACATCTTTAACCTTTAAATACTTGAATTCTTTCTTTTCCTCATCATCCATATGCATAATATGGCAACCACCACATATATCATAATATGGACATGATGCATCTACTCTAGTAATGGTTTTAGAAACAAGCTCATCTACTAGAGCTTCCATATATTTACTATTCTTTTTTACTATTTTTATATTAGCTACTTCTTTAGGAAGTAAATTGTGGATAAAAACAGTTTTACCCTCTACTTTAGCAATTCCTCTTCCATAATGGTCTAGTCTAGTACATTTTACATCATTGATAATATCATTGTTCATATTCATCCCTACTTTAAATAACAAGTATAATTGTCTTCTATATATTTCTTTAATTCAACCCTTATGTTTGTATCCTTTTCAATAGGAAGATTACTACTATCTTCTAAATAATTAATATTATAAGTAAATGATTCAACAAATTTACCAGAATCATATTCACATATTCCAGTTACACCCTTAGTATTTTTATAATTATCAGCTTTTATATTACAAGTATCAATATCTTGGCTTGTAGCATTGTCATATTTAATAACACTTTTGTACTGATATATAACTTCATCTTTATATGATAAAGTAATAGTACTGTTATCCTTACTACAATCAATCATACCATTTTTATTAAGATTAGATATGTCACCTACAGCAATAGGTTTTCTTTCATCTTGTTCTGGTATTCCTTCATCGTCATCTACTAATATTCTTAGCATTGGAGGTAATACCATAATTACTACTAATAATATAATAGCTAAAATACATAATATAGTTGTTGAATCAAAATCACTTTTTTTCATATCTTTCTATCCTTTACATTATAATCTTACCATAATTAATATCAAAATTAAACAATTGAAGAATAAAAAAATAATCTAGATTTCTAGATTATTTATGTTTCTTAATTAAATCTCTAATCTCTGATAATAATTCAGTGTTAGGATCCTTTTTAGCTGTTTCTTCTTTCTTCTTAAACTTTTCTTGTAATTTGTTCATTGCTTTAACAATTGTAAATAATACTAAAGCAATAATTAAGAAGTTAACAATAGCCTGTATAAATGCTCCATAAGTTAAAGTTGCTTTTCCTACTGTAACAGAAAGTCCAGAGAAATCAACTCCACCTACTATCATTCCTACAAGTGGCATAATAATGTCATCAACTAAAGAAGTAACAATTGCTGAGAATGCAGAACCAATAACAACACCGACAGCAAGGTCCATTACGTTACCACGTTGAATGAACTTACTAAATTCATTAAAAAAGCCTTTCATACGTCCTCCTTTAAATTTATTCTAGCACACTCCAAATAAATTAAAAAGAAAAACCGGCGTTTACCGGTTTTTATTAACTAGCTTTTTTATAAAGAGCTATTCCAAGTCCAGAAATAACAATTAAAGTTAAGAATGTTGTTAGATATGAATATGTATCAGTATCTGGAACTTTAACATCCTCTCCTTTTGGAGTTGGAGTAGGTGTAGGAACAACCTTACAATTTTTCATTTCTTTATAGTAAACAGAAATTGTAACTGGTTCTCCTGGCATCTTAAATGTATAATTACCATCTGCGCCTTTTGTAACTTCATATGTTTCAGTAGCACCTTTTACTTCAATTTTATCTACTTCAAAGCAATCATCAGGACGAACCTTGATGGTAACTTCCTCATCATACTCAACTGGGCTATGTGGTTCAACTATAACAGTTCCCCCACCTTCTGGGCATTCTGGATCTGCATATTGATACGTTTTAAAATGAACATCCGCATCAATTACTGTTTCTGCTGACATAACATTTGGTACATCATATATTACAGTTTTTGTAGTTGTATCTGTACTAGTTGGATCTACTCCAAATTCTAGTGGTTCTCCATCTACTTCCATAGTTGGTTCACCAAAAATAGCTTGATCATGTATTAGATGAATAGTTACTCTTGCAACATGTGTTTCAGTATTAAGAACAGCAGTACATGTACCTTTATTACTATCAATATTACATCTTAAATTAACTTCTTCTGCGTACACATTTGGTACTAATACTAAAGCCACAATTATGATAAATGACATAAATAATTTCTTCATATAGACCTCCTATCGTTAATACTATTTTATAATACTTTTTTATAAAAATAAATAGAAAACTAACTATTTCTAGTTAGTTATGTGTCCATTGGTGTCCGCAATAGGAATTGAACCTATATCTAAAGCTTCGGAAGCTTTTGCTCTATCCATTAAACTATACGGACATAAGGTATTATTTACTAATACCAGTATGTTCTATTCTACTCCATTCTACCTCATTACCTAGTCCTTTTAATAAACAGATAACGTAGCTTAATAAGAATATTGGATTTAAGAATACTCCTTTTATACAAGAAAGAAAGCTTATATTATAATTCTTTCTATCTTTAATTATCATAGATAATGAGATGGACCATAATACAATATATATAAAGTCGAATATAAATAAAATATTTTGAAGATGTACTAAGTAAGAACTTTTAATTAAACTAATAAACTCAAGAATTAGAATTAGTAGAATGCTAATTAGCATCAATATAAAACTTTTTATTCCAATCCATTCGCCAAATCTAGACCTATTTACTAAATCTATATATAGTTCTTTCTTATGTTTCTTTCTAGAAGAAAAGTAACCCTTTACCCATCTAGTTCTTTGTTTAATAGATTCTTTAAAACTAGTAGGCTGTTCATCATAAAAAATAGCATCTTCTACAAAATCCATTTTATATTCTTTAAACGAAGAATATAAACTTAATTCGTAGTCTTCTGTTAAAGTATTAAATGGGAATGTTCCCCATTCTTTTATTAAATCTTTAGTTATAAAATAACCAGTACCTGATACTATGATATTTCTTCTTTTAAACTTTCTCTTTTTATTAGTTAAGGTATTAATTAAAGAAAAAGTTAAAGCACTGCATACTGATACCCAATTACTATTTATATTAGAACTTTTTCTATTACCAATAGCAATATCATATCCTTCTTTATAAGAATTAACCATGTTACCTATAAAATCTTTATCTATAGTATTATCAGCATCAAAAACAAAGTACATATCATAATACTTATTCTTACTACATATATGATCAATTACTTCCATAAGAGCATAACCTTTTCTTTTTAATTCTAATTTTTCTCTTATGAATACACTAGCACCATATTCTTTGCATATTTTACATGTCTCATCTTCACTAGATTCCACAATTACGTACACATCTTTCATATTAATCTTGTACTTAGATAAAGATATACTTTCTAGTAAAGATCCAATTACTTTAGATTCGTATCTAGCAGGAATAAGAACACATACATCTTTTGGCTTATTTCTTTTTTTTAGATTTAATCTCTTATCAATTAATATTGCATTAATAATAAATAATAATAAACCAACAAAGAATATCAGAAACGATAATATATATAATATTTCCATATACTCTCCATATAAAAAAATGGCGTCCTCGATGAGAGTTGAACTCATGACCTTCCCCTTAGGAGGGGGACGCTCTATCCAACTGAGCTACGAGGACATCCATTAATATTCTATCACAAAGCACATAATATAAAAAGAGCCATTAATTTAGTAGCTCTTTTCAAATAAAATATTATTTTTGTTTGTGATTTCTTTCTTTATCATCTACATCAGTTTCATACATTGATACAATATTGTTTGCTTCATTACGTATTTCTTTTTTTATACCCTGATATAATTGAGTCGATAATTCGCCATTATAATACAAGTCCTCTATTCTTTGATTAAATGATCCTTCAGTCCGTCTCACATCAACAATAGAATCTGAGTCTCGATTAAACATAACTCCTGTTAGCTTTGTAGCTTGAGCTAACATAATTTCATGGTAATTAATATACAATTCAGAAATAAACCGAATTTTTTGGTCATAAGAATGCGTGTTATATTCCTTTCCTAGTAATTCTTGATTTTCTATATAATTACGTTTCTTTCCATAATAATACTCTAAATCACTCTTAATTTTTTCCTCAAAATTATTAAAAGATAAGTCTTTATTACTTTGCAAATTAGCTAGATATTTTAATTCTTCCGACGGAAATGAAGAGCTTGTCTGATAGTAGTATGCTTTCAACATTTTAATACAATCATTAAAATTGGATATGTTGAATGTTTTTAAATCCGTTTCAATTAATCCATTTTCTTCGTATATTTCTTTATATATATTTAATGTATCTCCTGTCATATTTCTTACATCACTATATGGTAAAGATTCAATAAATGTTTCAAAACTCTCTAATCTTTTTTTTCTTTCTTCTAATTCTTGATTAATCTTTAAAAGTGCTTCCTCATCACTATTAAATTCCAACCTTTTTTCAGGGTGTAGTATATCTTCACCAACTATAGCTTGATCAATTACATAATTTCTAACTGGTATTCGATCAGCAATCCATTCATCTCCACCGTAGCCATTATTATAAACCCCTCTTAATGAGCTTGTAATCCATGGCCTACGCGCATCTAGTCCATCAGTGGATATCTTATACACAATTCCTACTGAAGGTATAGTAGTTCTTAGATTGCGATCAGTAATACAAACATTTTTATTTAATGGAGTCCCATCTTCGATTTTAGGACTAGCATATGTAACGGCTACACTTCTATTGTCAGACATATACACGCCATATTCATTCCCATCACCAACAGTTTTTCTTCCTTGCTCATCATATTGGGGTGGTCTTGGTGGTGTTAAATCAATACCACATATAGGGCTTCCTTTTAGTATTCTCTCATTAAGAATTACTCCCCTATATAAAAATTGTGGCTTAACAAATTCCATTATTATCACCTCAATTTTATTATAACAAATTAATCTGAAGAATCAGATGATCCTTGATGTCTATTTACATCGTTTGTGATAGCAACAATAATTGCTAATACTATTTCTATCTTATTCGTGTCGTAGATATTTATTTCGTATTTATCACCCAAAGAAATAAATGCTCTACTAATGCTACCTATTTGGATATTGTTATTATCATATATAGTAAAATCAAGCATCATAAAATTTCCTTCAACCCTATATCCGTTACTTAACTCGTAATCATTTTTAAAGAATTGAAGCTTCTTAACTATTTTGAATGACAACTCATCATTAATATATACATTATAATTTGGAGTTAAATGAAATATTTCTTGTTCAATATAAGCAACTTTATTACCTTGCATGTCAGTTATTGTTGTTTTATCACCTAGCGAAAATACTTTACTGGTAATCTCATATACATTCGTATCAGTTTCATCTTTGACATAAAACTTTCTTTGAATTGAAAATAATTTTTCATTAACATATAGTTTCATATAATCACATCCTATCACTATTATATCAGAGTTATCTTACCTATTAAATCTATTATAATAATCCCATATATATTTATAGTAATCTGTTTCAATTTTTTTAAACGTTTCAATTACTCTATTTGCCGTATTATGCGCCATATTGTATTCTTCTTCTGTTATAAGGTTTTGGCTCAAAGCCTCCTTTAATTCATCCTCGTCCATTATATATGGTTTGTCATTGTTAGGAATACATACATCTAATTTCATGTCTATAAAATATGGATTAGATTCATCATCAAAATTATTCTCTTTTGTGATATCAAAATAGCTTTCTATCAGATTGTTATTATTATCGAACATTACTGTTAACCACCAATGCTTATTTCTTGGAGCAAAAATAAGCTGTTTAAATCCGTCATCGGCAATCGTCACTTTCCCAACCGGGGAGTCAACAATAAGTGGAGCTGATACTTTAACCATATTAAGGAAACAAACTTTTCCCTCCATATAGTCATTTTTAATATCTTCTATTACGACTTTCTTTTCTAAAACTCTACCCCAGTCTTCTCTTTTTAAATCTCTTCTTCCTAGTTCCATATAATCACATCCTACAACTATTATATCCCATTTATATTATTTATAGACCACATGTCTCTATCTTTAATCTATTATTTTTAATTTTAAACATAATACTTCCATCTTCATCTGTTCTAAATATTCCTGACGCTTTTAAAATATCCAATACTTCTTTATTTGGATGTCCATACTTATTATTCTTACCTACACTTATAATTGAATATTTAGGGTTAATCTTGTTTATAAATTCTTTACTACTACTAGTTTTCGATCCGTGATGACCTACTTTTAAAAAATCTATGTCTTTAAGATTATATTTTTTTAAGATATCCTTTTCTCTTTCTACTCCAGCATCTCCCATAAATAATAGTTTATGATTATTGAATTCTAAATATATAACATTACTATTATCATTTTCATTATCATATTCTTTAGTGTATAAAAACTGTAACTTTATATTGTTAATAATTAACTCTTTAGTGCAAGATGAATAATTAATATCTTTCGTCTTTAATACATCAATCAGCTCTCGTTCTAAGTCATTATATGGTCCACAGTTAAATATAACATTGTTAACTTTTATATCATTTACTATATCAATAGATTTCCCCATATGATCTTTTTCACCGTGGGTAATTATTATATAGTCTAGTTTAGATATACCTAAAGAATGTAAAAATGTAATTATTTTGTCTTCATTCTTATCACCAGTATCTATTAATACGTTTAGATTATTGAGTCTTAATAAAGATGAATCTCCTTGTCCTACATCTAAGTAGTAAACATCATGATAATTATAAACATGAGGGATTATTAATAATATTAAATAGATAGATATAATAGCTAATATATATCTATTTTTCCTTTTATATAAGTATAAAAAGAATAATATATATATTAGTAATAGTACTATAATACTTGGTTTCATTATTATTACTGATAACTTTTCTAATTTAACTAGTAATGATGATAAATAATCTAAAAAGCTATAGTACTTTAATAAGAAAGTAAAGTTTGGAATAATAAACAGGATAAAAGATAATAAGAATCCTATTGGTATAAATAGAATACTAAATACTGGAGTAACTAAAAAATAGATTAGATTAAAACTATAATTGTTAAATATGTTTAGTGGTATAAGTGATAAGTTAATTAAATATATAAACGCTATTTTATTGATACTTTTCTTGTTTAAAAGAATTGTTAAATAAATAATAATTGAATAATAAAAGCTTATAGTCGTAAACAATAATGGTCTATCTATTAGTTTAACTAATGTAATTATCAGTACTATATCTTTATACTCTACTTTATATTTCTTTAATAATAGGATAAGTATAAGGATAATAATTTTTATATTGAAATTAGTGCTTATAAGTAAAAACAATAAGATTGGTAGATATAGTTTATTATTCTTTTTTAAAATGATTAAGATAATACTGAAAGATGTGAATAAAGAACTTAGTCCTATTACTTGGTAATCATTATTATCTAAATTAGATCCAAATAAAAAGGTATCTAAATATGGATTATCTAATGATTTTACCCTTTTATATAAATAGCTCCTTATAGTAGATTTATATTTAGTAAAAGAATTAACTGTTATACTATAGAACTCATTCCTAGTTAATGCATATCTCTTATAGTTAAAAGTATTTGGAATAGTATTATTACTTAATTCTCTTAGAGTACCATTAATAATAATATAATCCCCAAAATTATACTCTTTTTTAAATTTAGATATTTCTTCTTCACTTTTAAAATAATAATAGCATTTAACATTATCTTTACTTTTACCAGTTATAGTTAATAAAGTATCTTCTATTTTATAAGATGAAATATATACTAAGAACACTTTCTCATCTTTAGAAAAATTACTGTAGTTAAAAAATAAATAATATATGGCAATATAGACCAGTGCAAAGATTATTAATACTATCTTATACTTCGATATAATCTTTGATAAGTTCAAATATAGAGTCTCCTATACCAGTTACATTCTTAATATCTTCTATCCTAGTAAATTTAGTCTTAGTACGATATTCAATAATACTACTAGCTTTAGCTTCTCCAATATTAGGAATCTTCATTAACTCTTCTTTAGATGCTGTATTGATATTAATCTTTTTACTAGTACTTTCGTCTTTCTTAGTAGTACATTCTCCATTTAGTATTATTTCCTTATTACCACATTCTGTACTTAGCTTTTCTTTAGTAAGTATTTCTTTTACTTCTTCTTTAGAATAAATTATTATAACCATCTCATCTGTTACTTTTTTAGATAAATTAGTAAGTGTTGTATCAGCGTTCTTAGTAAGACCTCCCGCTACTTTAATAACATCATTTATGCGCATATCCTTTTCAATTTTATGAATACCGGGGTTTACTACTTCACCTTTTACATCTACAATCCAAGAAATAGACTCTTCTTTCTTTTCTTCCTCTTTTTTCTCTTCTTTAGCTTCCTTTTCTTCCTTTATTACTTTATCGTTCTTTTCTATTACTTTAAATGAATCCTTTCTTAGTTTAATAAAGTAATAGGCTCCAACTACTGATATTGTTAGTGCAATAATAATTATTAATATCTTTTTACCCTTTTCTTCAACCATACTAAATAATCTCATATTTCCTCCTCTATAATAATTATTCAAGTAATAATTAAAATAGATAAAAAAAATAATCTCTCTCGAGATTATTGTTCTTTTTTAGTTTCAATAGAGACCTTTTGTACAGCCATTAATATTACTACTAAACATACCGTAAATGATCCACCATAAGATATAAATGGAAGTGGTACTCCAGTCATAGGTATTAATCCAAACACTCCTAGTAAATTAACTGCAATATGACTAATTATATAAATACATGCACCATTACATAAAAGCTTACCAGCATTATCCGTTGTTCGGTGTCCTATTATTTGAATTCTCCAAATAAGTAAGAAGTACAATGCCATTAATACTGTTAATCCTACTAACCCAGTCTCTTCCATTATTATACAAATAATAAAGTCTGTATATGCAGCGGGTAAATATAAGTTCTTTTGAATACTATTACCTATTCCAAGTCCTGTTAGTCCACCATTATTAATAGCAATATATCCATTACATAATTGGTTACCTTTGTCATAGAAATATTCTTGTGAACAAGGATTTTCTTTTAACATTTTTATTCTTGCTTTTTGGTTAGCTCCTAGTATTCCATAATCAGTAGCTTGTAATACAATTATTAAAACTACTATACCTAATGCTAATAAGCCTCCTACTATCCATCTAATCTTCTTAGCAACAGGAGCACTAAAGAACATATAAATAGCAATTGTTGCAAATATAATAGCTGTTCCTAAATCTGGCTCTAAGAAAATAGATGCAAACATTAATAATGAAACCACTACTGGGATAAAGACATATACCGGACTTAATAATTTTTCTTTATTTTTTGGATCATAGAATGAGCTCATCCATAGAATTAATCCTACTTTAGCAAACTCACTTGGCTGAATAGTAACTCCATTAGCAAGAGCAAACCAGCTACGAGCATTACCTCTTACAGCACCATATACATGGATAAGTATTAAAGCTGCTATACAGCATAATAAGATAATACTAGATAATACTTTAGCAGACTTTTTACTATACATCTTTCTAAAGACGAAACCTACAACTAAAGCAACTGTTAAGAATAGTCCTTCTCTACCTATATATCTAAATGCATCTCCATATTTTCGGTATGCATAAATATTTGAAGCACTATAAATTGAACATAGTCCGATAAAAAAAAGAATAACACTTAATAACAATAATGGCTTATCTATTTTCTTTAGCATTATTCTTTCACCTCTTATCATAATAATACCATAAGTACTCTTTATTAATAAGACTTTTAGGTTTAATAACTGTCTATTTTACTATCTTTTTTATATTAACTGTGCTATAATTACATATCGAGGTGAGAGCCCATGTTAAAAACTAAAGAAATATTAGATGAAAAAGAGCCTATTCTTCACCAAGTATCTAAGGAATGTACATTTCCTTTAACAGATACTGATAAGAAAGCTATAGACGAGATGATTGAATACTTAACTAATAGCCAAATACCAGAACTTGCTGAAAAGTATGATTTAAGACCTGGAATGGGTATGAGTGCTTGTCAAGTAGGTATTCCTAAAAGATTTTTCGTTGTTGTTCATGAATATGAAGAAGGCAAATTTAATACTTATGTAATATGTAACCCAAATATCGTATCAACTTCAGAAGAATTAATCTATGTTGAAGACGGTGAAGGATGTTTATCTGTTAATAGAGAAACTGAAGGTATTGTATTACGTGCTGCTAGATGTACTATTAAAGGATTTGATCCTGATGGTAATCCAGTTAAGTATCGTGGACGTGAAGAATTATCTATCTGTTTCCAACATGAGCTAGATCACTTAAACGGAATTATATTTACTGATAGAATTAATCCTAAAGATCCATTCGCTGGGAAAGACGATTATAGAGCAATATAAAAGAGATTCAAATGAATCTCTTTATTTTATGTCATCAATATATTGTTTTAATTTCTTTGAATCTGGTCCTAGTATTATTTTTAAAGTATTATCTATTTCTACGATACCCTTAGCGCCTAGTTTTTGAATAGCGTCTTTATCTACTATAGAAATATCTTTAAGTTCTACTTTGAACCTAGACATATTGGTCTCTGTATTAACAATATTATCTTTACCACCTAAATACTCAAGTAATTTGTTCATTTCTAAATGAGCATCTTTTTTAGTAGCTTTTAATATTGCTAGTAATATAACTAAAAATACTACACCAAGTATTATATACATCATTGTTGAATCCATCTTTATCACCTACTTAAATTATATATTATTTTTTATTTTTAGCAAGTTTAATTGCATCTTCATATACTTTCTTTAACTTAGTACCAATTATCTTGCTATCTCTTTCTTTTGCTACTTTATAGCCCTCTTCTACTAAGCTTGGTAACTCTTTATTAATTATTTTCTTTATCTTATCTTCAAACTCATCTACATCTTTAGCCATATATGTATTTAGGCCATCCTTTAACCAAGGATGAAATACAGGTATATCAGATACAATCATATCTGTTTTCATAGCACATGCTTCAACAGCAGGTATTCCTTCCGTCTCTTCATGAGTTGGAAATATATATAAATCACATCCAGATAAAGCACTTCTTATAACACTTTTATCTACATATCCAGCAAATGTTAAATTATCTGGATGATTCTTAATAGCTTTTTTTACCTCTCTAGTTAAATAAATTGACTCTGTATAACCAAACCAAATAAATTTATATTCAGGAAGTCTTCTAGCTAATTCAATGAATTCAAGTATTCCTTTTCTTTTAAAGAATAGTCCTATACCAACGATTACTTTATCATCTTTAGAATAACCATAAGTCTTTCTAAATTTGTCTCCTTCTTTTTTACTCCTTTCAAAGAAACTTAGATCAATACCATTACTTATTGGATAAATCCTTTTCTTTAATCCATAGCCTTCTAATAACTTTTTAGAATACTCAGTTGGAGTAATAATAACATCACCTAGATTATAGCAATGAAGAAGCCATCTAAAATATATACCTTCTATTAATTTAGAAAACCAGAAACTCTCTCTAAAGTCTTCTCTAGTAGAATGAGCGTGATAAACTACTGGTATTCCCTTTTTCCTAAGTTTTCTAGCTAACCTAACACTTTCAAATAAATAAAAGTTTAGATGTGCTATATCATAGTCTCCATTCTTATCAAGAGTATATGGTACTCCTACTAATTCAAGAGCCTTTTTTTGATGATTAATAGCTTGTCCTAAACCACTTTTACTTAGACCTTTTAATTTGTCAACATGCAGCAATACTTTCATTTGATCACTTTCCTTTGGCCATTTAATTATACTATTTTTTATGGTATTAGGCAATTAAAAGGAAAGGCTTAATTAATATACCTTTCCCAATATTCATTATTATTAATAGAAACTGAATTAAAGTAATTATCTAGTGTATCACTTATTAATCTAGCTTTCTTATAAATAGGAGTACCTCTTTCAAAGCACTTTAATTCATAATCAGCCATCATATATTCAAATGTTACTGCTCGATCTTCATAATCATCTGTCTGAGCATAATCATTTATAAAATATGAATTTGCTTTATATGTAGAAAAGAACGAATAACTATTATTAGTTTTTCCATATATAAACTCTGCTGGATTTAATGTTTTCCAATTGTCGTGAGTATTTCCCTTTATATCCATATAAGAATCAAAATAGTGGTATAATTCATGATTCAAAGTTTCCTTAAAATCATAATCAGTTGCTACCGATATAATAACATTTAAACCTTTCTGCTCTGTTACTCCCGCAACATTCTCTATACTAAATCTAGTGACCATATAGAAACTTAATCTAAATCCATAGTCAGACACTTCTTTAAACATACCATTTGGATATAGTTTTAAATTATTATAAATAGCATTTAAATACTTATTAATATCTTCTTCCTTAGTAATAGGTGTTACTCTCATTTCTGATACCGTATAATCCTTTATCCCATTGCCATATCTTATGTTAATACCATATTCGCTAAATATTTTATTTGCTAATTTATTATTTTCTTCAGTATAGTTTTTTACACTTGGATTAACCTTAGGTGTAGCCGTTACTACAGGAGCAACTGGAGTACTCGTTGGCACTGGTGTACTGATTGGAACCGGTGTACGAGTTGGTACAGGTACATTAGTTGGAAGAGGTGTTTCAGTAGGAGTTGTAGGTTCTTCTATTTCAGCTCCTTCCTCTTCTCCCGTTTTATATACTGTAGGAGGTACATCATCTATACTTATATGTTCTACAAAAATAGAATTCTTACTATTTAACTTTACGTAAGTATAAGAAAAGACCATAGAAAAAGAAAGTATAACAGCAATATAAAAAATACCATATATTCGTTTTCCCATGATATCACTCCTATTATAATTTTTTCATACTTTTTAATTATTGGGTATTAGTTAAAAGACTTATTAACATATTTTTACAAAAAAAGATTTCATTTAGATAGTTGACTTTTATTAATAAAATATGCTAATATATTTGTGCTGATGGAGTTAAAGTTTGCCTATATTTAACTCTAAAAGTATTAATGGGGCATTAGCTCAGCTGGGAGAGCGTCTGCTTTGCACGCAGAAGGTCAACGGTTCGATCCCGTTATGCTCCACCATTTAAAAATAAAAGGACTTATAAAGTCCTTTTTTTGTTATTCAGATGTTTCTTCTTTTTTCTTTAACTGATTCATTCTATCATATAAAGATTTATAATAGTCATTTTCTATTATTAATCTACTATATTTAAATTTATTATAAACAGTTCCACTAATTAGTTTACTGTAATCTTCTTCAACAGGTGTTGAAGTCTTTTTCGTTAAAGCATTATATTTAGTCTTTTCTGTTATATAACTTCTATTTGAGAATATTACTATTCCATCTGAGTCAGATAAAATATCTCTTCCCATAAATAGTCTTGAATCAAAATCTATGCCAAATAAATTATATAAAGTTGGAACAATATCAAGAGATTCAGATACTTTATCAACTTTAACCTGCTCCTTCATATCTCCACTCCATAATAACCAGGTATTATGATGCATTTCAAAAGCTTCATCTCTTTCATAATCACTGATTTCATTAATCTCAGATAAAGTTAATCCATATGGATAATGATCTGCTGAAAGAGATATAACAGTATTCTCTAATTTACCAGTCTCTTCTAATTTCTTTAATAGAGCTCCAATTGCTTTATCTAGTTCTATATTACATGCTAGATAACTCTTCGCTTTATGTGAATAATTAAGGCCATTCTGGTTACAATAATCATTTACTGTATCGTAGTTCCTCGTAGCCATCATATTTCCATTAGTTGTATATTCTAAGTGGCCTGATACTGTCATATAGTATGCTAGGAAATGCTCATCATTAATATAATCATTCATCGTAGCTTCCATCATTTCTAAATCAGATTGAGGCCAAATACGACAATTAATTAACTTTTCAAGTCCATTACGACAAGCTAGATAAGAATCATATCCCATAGCTTTTAGATATTTATCACGATGATAATAAGTATATGTATTATTATGATAAGCATGACTTGTATAACCTAAACCTTCAAAGATATTAGCATAACTTAAAGGCATATAATTATCTTTAATATAATTAATTGACCAAACTCCTTCTTTAGGAATCAAACTAGTATCAGAAATAAACTCTCCATCAGCAGTTGATACTGGATAAAGAGGTGTATAAAAGTTAGTAAAATAGAATCCTTCTTGTTGAAGCTTATATAAATTTGGTGTTAAAGTCTCATTTATAACAAGTGGACTAAAAGCCTCAGCCACAAATACTACTAGGTTTTTACCCTCAAACATTCCAGTATAGTCATTCTTTTTAGAAGGACTAGTATTACTTAAATAAGTATCAATATCCTTAATAGTATTATTAGGAGCCATACTTATTAATTCATCCCAATTATCAATAGTAGTATTGTACTCAGTTTCTTTTTCAATTATTACTTCTTCTTGAATGTCTCCACCACCGATATCTTGTTCCTTAAAGTTAGTAACTATTCTTTCAAGATCTAGTTTTAGCATGTTAATAATTCCAAATCTTTTAACCGTTAATACTGGAGTATGTAACTTATAATACAAGTTGTGGTTAGAATACATTTCATCACTTGGAATATAATAAATAGAAAGAGATATTATTACTTCTACTATTAAGAAAACCACTATAAATCCTAATCTATAAATAAATTTAGTTTTTTCAAATCTAATTACTTTAAAAATTTGTAAAAGAATAATAAGAATAATTGGTAATAAAAGTAAAATAAAACCAACTATATTGATACCAATAACTTCTAGAATACTTTCAAAGAATTGGAATACTTGCCCTCCAGCAAATAATGAATAAATAGATATAATTGATGCATAAAACTTATAGTAAATAAATTGTGCTGCAAAATATGCACAAGATAGTATTATAAGAATATTATATAAAATTCTATTAAATAACTTGCTAGGTGACAGATTAGTAATTGCATATACAAATAGCCCAGTTGCTAGTGCAAAAAGTATTAGATATATAAAGTTAATATCTATATCAAAACCAAATGTAAACAAATGGAATACTGTTTCTAAATATATGTATATAAGTACAGTTATTAAGAATAATTTATTTCTTTTTTTCATCTTCTATGTTGCCTTTCTTATTTGTAATAAAAAAATATATAACGAGTAATATTACTATTACTATAGATAACATGATTTTAGGATCTCTAAACAAGTGATAATATACATCATCTTCTTTAAGTTTACTTGTATCAACTGGTACACTCTCTTCATTTGGGCCATCATCTCTAACATATGTCCCATTTACAATCAATGTAATTGTATCGATATAGTCTTCAGTTTGATATTCTTTAATAATATCTTCTAGACGTTCGCATTTAGCATCTGATCCCCCATGAACATATTTATCTCCTAAAGCGATGAAAGGTACTCCAGACAAATTTTTATCACTTAAGCCCTTCTTAACTTTATCCATCAATTCATAGTTCTCTGAATTATTTCGAACTTCATAGTCTTTTATATTTAATATATATTTTTGTTTTAAATTATTTAAACATTCCGTCATTATTTCACAATTATGACATCCATCAGCATGGAAATAATAAATATTAATTTCATTTTCAGCAAATACATTTACTGGAAGTAATAAGAATAACAATAGTAAAAATACTTTTTTCATTGTTCCTCCTAACTATATTTAATCCTATTCATAATATATCTTACAGAACTTGCCCAAGTAGTTGAGCCCCCTGCATATCTAGGTGCAATGCTTTCTGGTGTTCTAGCCCCTTTAGAAATATAACCATAATAAAGTACATTGATTAACCCATCTATTCCTTCTTCTACAGACTTATATTTCATATAAGTACCATTGCTTCCTTTTATACCACCGAAGTTATAATTGTTTCTAGCAATATAAGAGCAATTTGAAGAACAGCCACTTTCTACTACCATTACTGCTGTAATAAATAATGGATCAATATTTAAGCTAAGACACTTATCAACAATAAACTTGCCTTTACCCGCTAAAACCCCACCTATGTTTTTATTAATCTTTGCAACTAATTCGTCATAAGTAAGTCCATTTGATATTTCTATACGCTTTTTACTATTTACCAGTTCTTCTATTTCTGTATTAGATTTATCATTTATTTCAACAATAGCTTTATAAGATTCAATATTATGTATCTCATATAGGATATAAATTAAAAATACTGGTACTAATAATAGTAATCCAAATTTATATATTTTATCTTTCTTCATAATTATATAATACCACAAATAAAAGTAGATTAATTAATCTACTTTGTATTTTTTTTATGTATTGACGAGATTTTTCCTTTTTTATAGTCCTTTATTAAATCAAGTCTATCTTTATATGTTCCCTCTTTACCTTCCCTTGTTGGATGATAATACTCTTTATTTTTTAAACTCTCTGGTAAGCATGTCATCTTTGCTACTTTTTCTTCAGTATTATGTGCATATATGTAGCCTTTTCCATAATCTAAATCTTTCATTAATTTTGTTTCCGCATTTCTAATATTTAATGGAACTGGTTCGGATAACATACGCTTAGCATCCTCTCTAGCTTCCATATAGGCAACATCCATAGAGTTGGATTTAGGTGCTAAAGACATATAAATTACAGCTTCTGTTAAATTAACACTACATTCAGGAAAGCCAATATGGTTACAAGCATCCCAAGCAGCAGTTGCAAGAAGTAACGCATTAGGATCAGCAAGTCCAATATCTTCTGAAGCAAACCTTATAACACGCCTTGCAACATATAATGGGTCTTCTCCACTTTCTAACATTCTAGCAAGCCAATATACAGCAGCATCTGGATCACTATTTCTCATTGATTTATGAAGAGCACTAATTAAGTTGTAATGTTCTTCTCCATCTTTATCATAAAGAAGCATCTTTCTACCTACAGCATCTTCTATTACTTCTTTTGTTATAACCGATTTACCATCTTTAACAGGTGCAGACTTAATACATAATTCCAATGTGTTTAGACACGTTCTAGCATCTCCATCAGCATATCTTGCTATTAATTTAAGATCATTCTTAGATATTTTAATATCTTTATAAGCATACCCGTCGGATGAGTCAATGGCTCTTTCCATAATTGTTACTAAATTATCAACGGTTAATGCATTGAGTACAAAAACCTTACATCTTGATAATAAGGCGTTATTAACTTCAAATGAAGGGTTCTCAGTAGTTGCTCCAATAAGGATAATACTTCCTCTTTCAACATATGGAAGAAAAGCATCTTGTTGAGCTTTATTAAATCTATGAATTTCATCGATAAATAATACAGTCTTCTCTCCAAGTTTCCTATTTTCTTCAGCAGCGGCCATTACTTCTTTTATTTCTTTAATACCACTAGTTACAGCACTGAAGTTAACAAAGTGAGCATTAGTCTTATTAGCAATGATACTAGCTAAAGTAGTTTTACCTACGCCTGGAGGCCCCCAAAAAATAATGGAAGATATTTCATCATTTTCTATTAAATTACGTAGTACTTTTCCTTTTGATAGGATATGCTCTTGACCTACAAAGTCATCTAATGTTTTAGGTCTCATTCTACTTGCTAAAGGATTAGTCTTATTTCTGTCATCAAATATTGAAGTCTGTTCCATAAAGCCTCCTTGTATAAATAATTATATCATAAATTTAAGCACAAAAAAAGTAAGCCGCCTGTCAAAACAGCTTACCCTCCAAGTGACAAACGAATTAGTTCACGAATTGACAGCTCACAAACTAATTTTTAAATCAATCGGGCACTTGGCTCCCATATGCGCACATTCTTAATAGCAGATTTAAACTTAGCGTATCAAACAAGGGTAACCATCTAAGCTTCTAATAATTATTAGTCTTTAAACAACTAATAATTATTATTACTTAACAAACCCTATACACCGGTGAATTGTAATTCTTTTAAAATACATATGGCCTTTTGACCACAGGTATTCTTATAAATTACAATCCACACATATCTCTATTAAGTAATTACATTATATATTAATATAATTATTATGTCAATAGTTTTTTATTAATAAACTATTTATATAGGAAGTACCCTTCTAAATCAAGATATTCAATCATATCAGTTTCATCATTATAACGGATATTTAAGTACTTTATTAATAAGTCAATTTCATCATTTACTTTAACAATTTTATTTTCTTCTGTAAATTTAATAAAATCATCTTCTATATCATATTTATCTTTATTTTCTTTTACATAGTTATCATATAATGAGAAATCAACTTTTTGCTTTTCAATTGTTAATGAATTAATGCTCTTAACATCGTCATAGATATTCTTATCTACAAATTGAAGTGTCTTGTAATTAGAAATGTCTATACTCTCTTCTTTATTTGTGTAAATAAATGATACATAATGATCTTCATATCTAGCTTCATCTTTTCTACATTCATCATTACATATAATATTTATATTTTCTTTATTAACTAAAGATTCTACTTTCTTTAAAGGATTTTCTTCAAAATCATTTAAATAATCATATGACATATATACTGATTTTCTTTCAGTTAAAGATAAGTCAGATATTTCTCTTCCAGTTAAGATACTTTTAATCTTATGTATATGATAATTAGTTACTGCATCATAGGCATTTAAATATGGTACTACTAGAAGAACAACAGCAAATCCTGCTAATGCTAAAATAGTTTTATTAACAAATTTTTGATAACGGTAATGCATTAAGAATATTGTAAGAACTTCAAAGGCAATTACAAATAGACCAACATATCTAGTAATAGTTAATCCATATTGATTAATTCTAAGTACTAAAGAATAAGTTTGTAATACAAGAGGTGCTATAAATAAATAGCCTAAGTATTTATTATTAAATTCATAATACTTTCCTTCAAACTTCTTAGCGACTATTGATAAAGGAGCCATCATTACAAATAGCATAGTAACGTAAGCAAATATTTCATTTTTAGGCATTTCCCCTTGGACAATAATTCTTATTATATAAACAATCATTACTCCAAATACTATGTTCATAATTGGAATTAAAACTTTGCTTATTACATTATCAACAAATCCCATAGTAGGCTCTTTAGTATCAACCAAACACATTAATGTAAATGGTGCTGAATAGAATCCCATGATAAAGTAAATAACTTTAAGGAATGCTTCATCACTTATTGGGAATAATAAATAATCTATTAGTAGGTAAAGTACAGATGCACTAATTATTACGATACTTGTTGTTAATCCAACTTTAAATAAATTAGTAGCCGACCTAGTAATATACTCAGCCAAATCATTTTTTTCTCTAACTATATGATATAAAGAAACACAGAATATCATTATAATTGAGCCTGCATATAACATTTCAATTTTAGTTGTAGGAGATAGCTCTAACAATATGGCAAAGCAGATACCCATTACGATAAATGCACCATATCCTATCTTCTTTTTATTACCTGTTAATATAGTTTCCGCAAAGAAGAAACCAACTCCGGTAAAGAATAAAGCAGTAGGTATGTAAGTTGATTCTTCAAAATTAAAAATCATAGCGTACATTGTAAATAACAATATACATATACATGTGCCTGCATAATTCTTGAAAAAAGTTTTAATATTATTTTTTCTAATTAATTGTTTAAATCTATCTATCATATACAATTCTCCTTAATTTTAATTTATCATTTAAAGCTTTATTTTACAATTATTCTTTCTTTAATTTTACACAATACATTGGATAATATGTAACATCCTCCTATTATTGCAACAAAATAGAATAAGCTCATATAAAATGGGTTCCTAGTTACCCTTAAAAATGGATAAGGGCCTTCAACTATTCCTAAAATATTAAGAATTGTTAATATTAAAGCATATATAACAGTATATTCTATTACGATAATTGAGTCATTTTTATATATTCTATATCTTTCAAAGAATAAAAATGAAATAAGTGAAATTAATGGGCATATCAAATGGAAATACAAATTACTTCCATGGAAGAACAACCACTTATAATTAAAACTTAGACTTGGCCCTAGAATAAATAATACAACTAAGAAGGTTAATGTTAGATTTAAAACTGATAAATATTTTAATAACCTTACAAATCTAGGAAAAACTCTTCTTTTACTAAATAATACGTATAATAAACTTGCTATAATACTTATATAATTACTCTCTTGTGTAAAGAATACTATCGCAAAACTTTTTTGATTTACAATGGTACGATATAAGCCTAATAAGCCAAATATTACTAGGGCGATATTTAAAACAATTGATATTTTCTTTCTCATATTAACCTCTACACGAATAATTATATCAAAAAAAGAAGTAGATAAACTACTTCTTTAATAATATTATTGTCCAAATTACAATAGATAGCAAAGATGTAATAATAAAGACATCTTTTTTGGTTTTATGATGAAATGTAAATATCCCCATAAAAGCGCCTATTCCTCCACCTAATATAGTTACAGTAAGTAATGTTTTCTCACTGATTCTATATAGGTTTCTCTTTGCTAACTCTTTATCAATATAAAATAGCAATAACGTTATTATATTGATAATAATTAGATATACTTTTATATTACACCTCTAAATATTAAATGCATCTAGTCCAGGATATTTTGATTTATCCCCTAGATCATTTTCAATATTTAATAATCTATTATATTTGCAAACACGGTCTGTTCTACATGGAGCGCCCGTCTTAATTTGACCTGAGTTAGTAGCTACAGCAACATCTGCTAAAGTTGTATCCTCCGTTTCACCACTTCTATGAGAAACAACAGCTGTATAACCATTCTTATGAGCTAATTCAATAGCTTCTAATGTCTCTGTAAGTGTTCCTATTTGATTTAATTTAATTAAAATACTATTAGCAACACCTAGGTCAATTCCCTTTTGAAGACGCTTAATATTAGTAACGAATAAATCGTCTCCAACAATTTGAATTTTCTTGCCTAGACGGTCAGTATAATCTTTCCAATTGTCCCAATCTTCTTCTGACAAACCATCTTCAATTGAGATAATAGGATATTTTTCAACTAACTCTTCTTGCCACTTAATCATTTCTTCAGGAGTCTTTAATTCTTTACTCTTCCAGAAATAATAGTTTCCTTCTTTATCGATTTTCTTAGCCTCTTCATACATCTCAGTAGCAGCTATGTCCATAGCTAATCTTATTTGCTCACCTGGTACATAACCTGCTTGCTTAACAGCTTCTACTATTAGCTTAAGTGCATCTTCGTCACTTTCTAAGTTTGGTGCGAATCCACCCTCATCTCCTACTCCTGTAGCAAGGCCTTTTTCTTTAAGAACTTTCTTTAATGTATGGTATATTTCTGCACACCACCTTAATCCCTCAGTAAAGCTTGGTGCACCAACAGGCATAATCATAAATTCTTGGCTAGAGACTGTATTATCAGCATGTTTTCCACCATTTAAGATATTCATCATTGGTACTGGTAAAGTTACTGCATCTTCTCCACCAATATACTCATATAATTCTTTGCCTAAAGATGCTGCAGCTGCTTTAGCAACGGCAAGACTTACTCCTAAAGTTGCATTTGCTCCTAGTTTGCCTTTGTTTTCTGTACCATCTATTTCAATTAACTTTTGATCTATTCCTTTTTGGTCATAAGCATCCATGCCAATTAATTCTGGTTCAATGTAATTATTAACATTATAAACCGCTTTAAGGCAGCCCTTACCCATATATCTTTCTTTAACTTCATCTCTTAATTCAACAGCTTCAAACGAGCCAGTACTTGCTCCACTTGGAACCATTGCTACTCCAACATAATTACCCTCTGTTGTCACTTTTACCTGAACAGTTGGGTTTCCTCTAGAATCTAATACCTCTAAAGCTTTAACACTTGTTATTTTTAGTTTTTCCATATATTCCTCCTATTAAATTATATATCTATTCATCGTGATGAAGTACATAGTTGTACGCATCTTTACACATATCTTCTAATGTTTTTTCTGGATGCCAATCTAGCTCTTTTATAGCAAGAGATGGATCAGAGAAACAAGAATCAATATCACCACTACGGCGAGGACCTATTTCATAAGGAACATCTACTTTATTTACTTCCATAAATGTATTAACAATATCTAATACGCTATAACCTACTCCCGTTCCCAAATTATAGATTAATAGTCCTTTTTCATTTTCAATTTTATTTAACGCTTTAACATGGCCTTTTGCTAAATCTACAACATGAATATAGTCTCTAACACCAGTTCCATCTGGAGTATTATAATCATTTCCAAAGATTGTTAAATGATCTAATTCTTTATTAGCAACTTTAACAATATAAGGCATTAAATTGGCTGGTATTCCTCTTGGATCTTCACCAATTAAACCCGATTCATGAGCACCTATTGGATTGAAATATCTCAATATACAAATTGAAAAATCTGGGTCAGCCTTAGATAAATCATTAAGAATCATCTCAACCATATATTTACTTGTTCCATATGGATTAAATGTCATACCAATCTTATCTGTTTCTTTAAATGGCTTCCCGTCTTCTCTATATCCATATACAGTTGCTGAACTAGAGAAAACAAATCTTTTGACGTTATGCTCTTTCATAATTTTTAATAATACTAATACCGTAGAAACATTATTTGTATAATATTCGACTGGCTTTTTAGTAGATTCTCCTACTGCTTTATAGGCAGCAAAATCCATTACAGCATCTATTTTATTTTCATCAAATACTTTATTAAGAAATTTTTCATCTATTACATCGCCTTCATAAAATATGAAATCTTTCCCAGTAATCTTTTTAATCTTATCTTTTACCTCTATTTTTGAATTAGACAGATTGTCTATTGCAATAACATTAAAGTTATTATTTAGAAGTTCTACTATAGTATGTGAGCCAATATAACCTAACCCACCTGTGACTAATACATTCATATTATCCTCCTTATACTGATTATAGCATATAAAAAAAGCTTTAGTCTATTTGCCTAAAGTTTTTTATTAATCTATTTCTATAAGATCATAATCAGTAGTGCCAAGTCCTAATTCTTCAGCATATTCAGTAATATGTCTACCTTCTTGACGGTCTACTCTTTCTTGAAGCTTAGGTGCACCTTCATCTTTACTATTCCAAACAGCATCAATAAAGGCTTGATCGTTTGCTACTGGATCTAAACTTGCAAATATACCAATATCTTCCATTACTGGATCTGTTTGGTGAGAATCACAGTCACAATCAACAGAAAGGAAATTTGCAACTGTCATATAAACAATCGGTTTATTATTCTCTTTTAAATAATTAGATACAGCCATTGCAGCTTCTGCCATAGATTCAATGAAGTCTTTTTGTTCATACTTTGTCATCCAACATAGACTTGGATTAGAAGTTTTACCGCAACTATGAATATAGGCTTTTCCGTTGCGTGAAGCAATACCAATTGATTGATTCTTTAAATTAGCTCCAAAGCCTCCCATAGCATGACCTTTTCCATGAGCTAGATTTAAGATGCTATCATAGTGTTTAAAATTCTCTCCAATTATATCATATTCTAGATGTTTAGCTTTTTCTGGAGCAGGTATTTTGAATTCTCCATCTCCATCCATGATATCTACTTCTGCAAACTTAGTAAAGCCATGTTCTTCAGCCACTTTAATATGATCTTCTTTCTTAGTTCTCTTTCCAGGATAAGCTGTGTTGCATTCAATTATTGTACCATTTAACTTTTGTACTAATGGTCCTATTAAATCCGCCTTTAAATATCCTCTTGAACCATCTTCACCAGTTGATACTTTTACCCCAACTTTTCCTTCCAATTTTACCCCTAACATTTCATACATTTTGATTAAATTATCAGGTGTAATATTTTTTGTAAAATAAACTTTTGCTTTTTCCATTTAATCCTCCTAACTATTACCACCAAAGCGTCTTTGTCTTTTATTATATTCATCTATTGCTAGTTCATACTGATTTTCATTAAAATCTGGGAAATATACATTTGTAAAATAGAATTCCGAATAACTTAATTGATATAGTAAAAAGTTACTAATTCTTAGTTCGCCAGATGTTCTTATCATGTAATCAATTGGTGGTAAATCATTATATAAATACTTATAATAATTCTCTTCATTTAAATCATTAATATCTAAATTGCCTTTTGAAACCTCAGATACTATTTTCTTAGTAGCGTCTACTATTTCTTGCTGTCCACCATAATTTAAGCAGATATTAAGTATTCCACTGTTATTATTTTTGGTTCTTTCCATAATTGAATTCATAGCATTTATAACATCAGTTCTTAAGTTTTCTCTTCTCCCAGAAAATACAATTTTAATATTACTAGAAATAATCCTTTCTAACTTTGTAGTAAAAGTATTAACAAAGAGATCCATTAAATAAGTAACCTCTTCTTCACTTCTTTTGAAGTTTTCACACGAGAAAGCATAAACACTGACACATTTTGTTCCTTTAGAAACTATATAAGGAACCAAATCAGATAAAGTTTCTGCCCCTTGTTTATGACCATTCAAAGTTGGAAGATTTCTTTCTTTGGCCCATCTTCTGTTACCATCTAAAATTATGGCAACATGATTGGGATAAATTCTTTCATTCATATTTACCTCCATTTATCTGGATTTTCTTATAAACCTCATTACTCGATATGCAATTTTATATAAATAATATGTAAAACTTAGTTTATAATCATATTCTCCAATTAGTTCAACAACTTCTCCGCCAAATCCCTTTTTAAATAAATAAACTCCATACATTGGATCGCTTTCTGTTAAATTTTTAGAGATTCCATAAAAGTTATAATAATTATACTTATTTTCTATAGCATATTTGATCATTTCGTAATGAAGCGTATAGAATGGCTGATACTCAATAAAATCATCATAAGAGCCCCCTAGGAACGATAAAACTTCATTACCGTATACAAAATAGGTAATAGCCCCAATTGTCTTAATTTCGCCATATTTTTTATATAATTCTTCGAATTCTTTAATATCTTTTTCTAAATGTACTAATTCATCTTTCTTTTGATTTAATTTTGCTTCTTTAATAGTCTTTTCTCCAGACTCATATGATTCAATTTCCTTCTTAAGAAGTGAATACTCTTCTTTAAACCTATTTAGAGTTTTTTCTATCTCGATATCTGCTAACATTATCTTTTGAAGCTTTCCGTTTCCGTACTCTTCATACATCTCTTTATTGTATTCTTTATCACGAGAAGCGAAATTCTTTCTACTACCAGTATTCATCATAATCTTGTCGAATTCATCAAAATCATCAATTGAACCTTCTCTAATAACTACTCCACGTCGTTCATTCTTTCTAATCATTTGTCTTGTCTTAGAAGTCATATCTTTCATAACGTCATCTAACGTTCTATCTTTTAGCCTAATCCAGTACATATGTTGGATTTGTAAAGGTTTATTCCCTTTGTCTTCATCTTGGTGAATAAAGCCTTCTTTTTTTATCATTTCTACAATCTTAGAATTATCTAGTCCACCATCTACGATATTACCATCTTTGTCTCTTTGCTTATATACAATATATGGATCTATTTTTAAGAACATGCCTTTATTCTTTTTACAGTAATTGACTATTTCATCATTAAACTCTTTGAAAAGTTTTTCATTGTTATAGTCCAATAAATACCCTCTTGGAGCATAAAACATCTTTTTACCAAAAGGCATGTTCTTTGACATAAGAATAGTAGCAGCTACTATCTTTTTATCATCTTTTAAGCCAAAGATTTTATAGTTCCATCCATTTTTTGCTTTTAGATGAGCAAAAGATGAGTGCTCCATAAATGAAGAGCATTCATGTTTTATAGCGAATGAGTCAAATTCTTTATCTTCTAATTCAACGAATTTCATTTTAATTTCTCCTTTATGTTCCCAAAGAATACTTTTATTTTACGTAATACATGGTGAATATAATATATCCAAGATACTGGATGAGAAAACTCTCCAACAAGCTCTTGAACTTCTCCACCAAAACCACGTTTAAATTCATACATACCGTAATTCTTATCTTTAGGGTCAAAGATTCCAGATATACCATAAAAGTTTACGTATTTCATTTTGAATTTGTAGGCATCTTTTATATGTTCATTATACATTGCATATTTAGGAGTAAATCTTGCAAATTCTGTTAAATACCCACTATACAGAGTTAAATACTCATTGCCCGATTTAACTGATATAAGAACTCCTATATCTTTACCTTTTGGATATTCCTTAGCAAGCTCTTCAGCCTTTTCTAATTCATCTTCACATTTATTAACTTGCTTAATGGCATTAGCTTCCTGAGTTCTTAGTTTTTCGCCAACCATATCGACTTCCATCTTATGGCGTACTTCGTCTAGTTTTTCATTTGCTTCTTGTAAATTAACTTTACTACACTCTAAATACTTTTCTGGCTCAAGATAAGCAATGTAGAATCTAACATTATCTCCCATATATTTATACATTCTTCGATAATATTCAAGATCTCTTGCTTTAAACTTTTTCCTTTCAGCTGTCTTAATTAGAATATCTTCCATACTTTCTAAATCTTCTTCTTTAGCACAACGAACACTAATGCCTTTTTTATAAGTGGCTTCAATGTTCTTTCTTGTACTCTTTGAAAATCTACTAGATAATTCTTCATACGGAACGTCTAAAGTCACTTTGAAGTTCCACCTTGACTGAGTATTTAAGAAGTCAGTATTAAATCCATAATGATAGTAGCCTAATTCTTTTAAGCTATCTATTAACCAGTCTGCAGTTTCTCCATTTTCATATGGATCGCCATTTATATCTCTTCTTTGATAATCGATATTTGGCTCCATCTTTATCATAAATGCATTAATGCTTTTGGCATATTTAACAAGTTCATCTGTATAGAACTTTAATAATTCTTTATTTTTATAATCTATTAAAAAGCCTTTTGGAGCATATAGAGTTTTAAATCTTTTAAATCTGGTTAGTATCATAAACATACTACCTGCAATTATTTTTTTATTTTCTTTTACACCTAAATACTTTATCTCGGTGCCATAGCTATGACGTAAATCACCCATTTCTGGCAACTGTAAAAATGATAGTAACTCATTGTCCTTAATAAAGTCTCGGTATTCCTTTTCAGTTAGTTCTACAAACTTCATAAATATCACCACCTTTATTATAACATGGATGTAAGAATTTCTTATCATTATACTTTTTTAATCTTTTTGGCTTTTTCTCAGAATAATAATTATAGGAGGTATATATGAATGAAGAGTTAAAAAGCAAACTAATAGAGATTAGAAATAAGGGTTATATAGATTCCTTGCGCAATGGTTCGTCTGGTGTTGGATACACATTAGAGACACTGCTTGGAAAGAAAGAAGACACTTTTCCCTTTCCAGACTATAACGGAGTTGAGATAAAGTCATATAGAAAAAATCCTGATAGAAATATTCACTTTTTTTCAATAGTTCCAGACGGAGACTTTCTTTTCCCGTATGAAAGAATACTTCAATACGTTGGATACCCGGATAAGGATTACCCAGAATACAAAGTTTTTCACATGGATTTAAATGCAAAAGTTAAAACACGAGTAAACAGAATTACAAATGCATGGTTGTATGTTGATAGAAATGAGAGAAAAGTATCTTTTCTTGCATCAAAAATGGGGAGAATGGTTCCTATCAATGTTTCTTGGTCCTTTGATGAAATTCTACAAAGAATAACTACTAAAATTAAAAGATTGCTTCTTGTAGAGGCTGAGTTTAAGACTTATAATGGCAAGCAGAGATTTCATTATACAAAGTTTAGATACATGGAATTAAAGAAAAATGATTTGTTTATTGACTTGATTGAAAGTGGCACTATTTCAATATCGATTAAATTGTCAATTGAAAAGAGTCCAGAAAGACTTGGTCTTATAAAAGATCATGGTTGTACATTTTTTATTAAGTTAAAAGATATAGAAAAACTATATTCATTAAAAGAATTCATATAACGGACGCACCAAAAAAGACTAATCAATTATGATTAGTCTTTACTTTCTAATGGTCGGGAAGACAGGATTTGAACCTGCAACCACTTGGTCCCAAACCAAGTGCTCTACCAAGTTGAGCCACTTCCCGATGGTGCGTCCGAAGGGATTCGAACCCCTGACCTTTTGGTTCGTAGCCAAACGCTCTATCCAGCTGAGCTACGGACGCATTTAGTATGAACCAAAAATTATCAATAAATATGGTGGCTCCGACTGGAATCGAACCAGTGACACAAGGATTTTCAGTCCTTTGCTCTACCAACTGAGCTACGAAGCCAAAAATATGGCGGTTCCAGCGGGACTCGAACCCGTGATCTTCTGCGTGACAGGCAGACGTGTTAACCAACTGCACCATGGAACCATTAATTGGTTGCGGGAGAAGGATTTGAACCTTCGACCTCAGGGTTATGAGCCCCGCAAGCTACCA
>JAEEGL011789105.1_pt1 | contig 58896 bp, 59 predicted proteins | sample 9134231 | NCBI WGS metagenome assembly JAEEGL01 (sample SAMN16246548, study PRJNA631951) | gut metagenome | biome: gut microbiome; feature: rumen; material: fiber-attached | host: Bos | place: Iran: Karaj | collected 2018-10
CATGCTAACGATTGCTTCGGGGCTGATAATACTTGATACTGTGATCAGATTTATTAAATGCTTTAGGATGGAGAAATTTTATATTATAAATGATTCTATAGCTACTTATGATCATGCTATTGTAAATACAAACGCTTTTGTAGCTGACTTTTTACTTGGAATTGCATTATCTGTACTGATCATTTACCAGACATATACCTTGTACAGAAAGAGAAGAACGGCGATGGACCTGGTAAATGAACCGTAGGGACGAAGAAATGGTTTTAGTTCATTAGACACACCGTGTCCGGTACGAAAAAACGGCATTCCTCGCTTTGTGTCGTGGTATTGTTCGGACATAATTTTTAAACTTCAATTATCCAAGGGAAGGAGGAGAAAGATCATTGGACCAGAAAAAAGCAGGCAGATTTTTAAAAGAATTAAGACATGAAAAGCAAATGACACAAGAACAGCTTGCGCAGGTTTTTAATGTAAGCTCCAGATCCGTATCACGTTGGGAAACCGGAACCAATCTACCGGATATTTCGTTACTGGTTGAGATTGCGGATTTCTATGATGTGGATGTCAGAGAAATAATTGAAGGAGAAAGAAAAAGCGAGATGATGGATAAAGAAGTAAGAGATGTCGCCACTAAGATGGCTGACTATGCTAATGAGGAAAAAGGCAGTCTTTTAAGGAAGATGCAGATAATTAGTTTCGTCGGTGTGTTGGTTTTATTGGTAGCTATTTTTCTGCAGACATTTCATAAAAGCTTGGACGAGATAAATAAAGGTATCTTGTTTGTTTCGTTTATAGCGCTTGTGATCATGGCGATTTTAACGCTTTATGTGACAGGTCTTTTGGAAAAGATCACTAAGAATAAACGACTCGTTAAATGGATAAAGTTCGTTACAATAGTCGGAGTGATCGCAGCTTTTTGGCGAGCGATCGTAATGACATTTATTGTTGGAATTCTTATGCTGATGGTATCAAGCGCGAAGGTAGAAGTATATGATGACGTGTCTGCCTACAACGATTATATGAACTTTTCCAACGGGGCCTATGAAAAAGGCGTTGATACTCAGTGGACAAAGTGGGGTATGGACGAGACCATTTGGCCAAAAGAAATATCTAAGGAAATGAACGTTACAGACTTTAAGATGGTCTATTACAACCCGTGGGATGCGCAGTATTTGGGTTATATGGTCGTGGAATATTCCGAGGATGCTTATGCTGAAGAAGTAAAGAGGTTAAAAGAGTATGAGTCTACGGAATATATCGGATACTACTGTGTGGAAGAAGAAAAAACATATGAGCTTCTTGCGGTAAACGCCGATCCATATCAGGGATTTATTTATGCTCTGACTGACGGAAAAGGCAAAATAATCTATGGAGAGCAGATATTCTGTAACTATTTCATGGACCTTGAATATGATAAGTACATTCCAAAAGAGTATTTGCTTGATGGTTTTAATGCCACACAGGAATCGGAGTATTACCGGGAAAAACGTAAAGCGCCGGAAGGATGAATTGGAATCGGCCGGATAATCTTTACTTTTTATTCCTTAAAGCTCCAAAATCTTTACTTTTTTAACGCGCTGCGGTAAAATAAGTAAAGATTATTGGAGGTGAGACAAATATGATTTCGTATGAGGGTCTTGAAAAAGCCTTAAAGAAAAAAGGCATAGGAAAGACTGAACTCTCTACGGAACTTGGGCTATCCACACGAACGGTCGCCAAGATAGCTAAGGGAGAGAAGCTTTCCAAGCGAAGTATACAGAAGATTGCTGAATATCTCGGCGAATCGCCTGATGTGATCATGAGAGATATTTCAGACAACAGCATTCTTCAGGTTCTTCGTGATGAAAAAGAAATGAGATTGTCCGGTGGCCTTTATCATGAACTCCAGGTCAGGATGACATATAATTCAAATCATATTGAGGGAAGCAAGCTTTCGGAAGATCAGACAAGATTGATTTTTGAAACCAATACTCTTGATGTGAGAGATGGGATTCCTGTGGATGATGTTCAGGAAACGGTTCATCATTTTAGGGCGATAGATTATGTGATAGATATTGCAGAGGATGAGCTAACTGAAGATATCATCAAACAACTGCATTTTGTTTTAAAGCATGATACCAAGGATTCGACTCTGGGATGGTTTGCGGTAGGTGATTACAAAAAGCGTGCGAATGTCGTTGGTGGCAGAGAAACATCAAAGCCATCTGAGGTGCATAAGCACATGAAGGCTTTGATTGATAAATATAATGCCAAGGAAAAGGTCACGTTTGAAGATATCGTAGCATTTCATGCAGAGTTCGAATTAATCCATCCCTTCCAGGATGGAAACGGGCGTGTCGGAAGACTTGTTGCATTAAAAGAATGTCTTCATCACAATGTGATACCTTTCATCATTGAAGATGCAAAGAAGAACTATTATTACAGAGGACTTTCCGAATGGAAAAATGAGAAGGGCTGGCTTATTGATACCTGTCTCGATGGACAGGACACTTTTGTAAAGCTACTGGATATGCTTGAAATACCGCGAACAGTTTTTTGACGATTTGCTCAAATTTTACAGATGATATAAAATAAGATACTTGGTGGGGAAAAGAGAAAAAGGAAAGAGGTAACTAAATATGAGTAAAATTTCTAAGAGCAGAGATGCGCAGATCGTATTTCAGTCTTTTTACTGCGCACTTGCGGTGATTGCATGTGTGGGGAGCGTTGGGTTTTTTAACATGCAATTTGAAGGGGACTTCTATATCTTCTTCACCAACATCAGTAACTATTTATGTGCAGGTATTATGCTTGCCGAGCTTATTCAGACCCTGAGGAAAAAAGGCGATGGATATGTGACACTTAAGCCGGGGCTTCGCGTGATAAGTATGCTGGGAATCATCCTGACATTTTTGGTTTTCAATATCTTGCTGGCCGGCGATGCGGGAAGAGATCCTGCGCTTAATTATAAAGTTGAATGTATTTTGTGCCATGTTGTTTTACCTGTCATGTATACAGCTGATTGGGTATTGTTCTATGAGCATGGAACAATGAACTGGAAAATGCCGCTTCTGTCATCGCTGTTCCCGCTTACATATGTGGGATATGTATTTGTACACGCGGCACTCAGAAACTTTGACAGTAGCATAATGAATCACACAGGAACTAACCCGCTCATCTATCCGTACTTTTTCTTAAATCCGGAGAGAGTCGGCATACAGGGTGTGATCACTTGGGTTCTTGTACTACTGGTATTCTTCATTGTATTGGGATTTATCTTTATGCTGATAGATCATGTGCTTGGAAGAAAACGGTATGACAGTTTCACTGAAGTAATAGGTGAGAGCAGATGACTATTGAGTGTACTCAGTTATCTAAAGAATATATAAAAGAGTCTATTAATGTAGCTGTTATTCAAAGACGATTAGTTAAGAATCCAAAGAAAAGAGTGCTAAATAACTTCGTGATATATCCGGTGTGGCTTGCGATTTGCATAGTTTATTCGATATCTCTCATAGTTGAGATGACGAAGGATAAGAGCATGATATACGGAGTTTTATTTGGATGCTTACTTGGTGTTGGCATTATTATGAGCATACGTTACATCTCGTATGTAAAAGGTTATAGTAAAGCTCTTAGTAAAAAAGACAAGTGTCTTACATATACTTTTACACAGGAAGGAATTGAGTATGATAATCATGCCAACAGAAAGGCGTCATCAAGCTGGGATTCATTTCAGTGCATGAGAATTTTAAAGTTCGGAGTATACTTAATTCCCAAGGAAGAAACAGGCTTTTTATATGGATTAAGTATAGATAATCTGGACAAGATAGATAATTTTTTAAAAGAGAACAATATTGAACTTATGAAAGTTTAAAAATGCAGATAAAACGGGCGAAACGCTGAAAAGGCGCTCCGCCTGCTTTTTTATTTAAAAGAAAATATCGAATGAATAAAAGTTAGCGCATGCTAACTTTTTGTAGTATTATAGAATCACGTTTTTATAAAAATATGAGAGGGTTTATATTTCATGTACAAAATCGAGAAAAACACTGTTCAAGAAACACTGATAATACCATTGATCGGAAGAAAAGTGTGTTCCGAACATTTCCCTGAGCTATTTAAAGATCCCGAGGCTGAGCGCATATGCTCAATGATCGATTACGATTTTGAAGAAAAGTGCAAGAAGATGGAGACCAAGACAGGACTTCACGGAGCGCTTGAGGTTGCCCAGAGACAATATGGTCTTGCATGGGAGGTAAAAGATTATTTGAAAAAGCATCCGAATGCAGCGGTAGTTAATCTCGGATGCGGTCTCGACGATACATTTCGAAGATGTGATAACGGAACCTGCAAAGGTTACAACATCGACATGCCGGATGTGATAGAGATAAGAAATGAACTTTTGCCGCCTGCCGAAAGAGAGCAGAATATGGTTGCGGACCTCAATGACGAAGCATGGATGGATAAGATAGATGCTTCGGACGGCGCGATATTTTTTGCAGCGGGAGTTTTTTACTATTTTAAAAATGAAGCCATAAAGACGTTACTTTGTAAGATGGCGAAGAAATTCCCGGGAGGCGTAGTCGTTTTTGACAGCTGTAATAAGCGAGGCGTGCGAATGATGTCTAAGACCTGGCTTGAGGAAGCAGACATGGGAGAAGTGAACGTTTATTTCTCTGTGGAAGATAAATCCGAGATCGAAGCGTGGAGCGACGACTTCGAATCTGTGACCGCGCGAAGCTATATGAGAGGCTATCGAGATATTTTCAAAGATATGAATCTACTTCATAAATTTCTTATCATGTTCTGCGACATTGCAGTAAAGATGAAGATCATGAGAGTTGAGTTTAAAAAGTGATACAAGGAGTTTGCATGGTAAAAACTGTTTTAAAAATCGAAGGAATGATGTGCGGAATGTGTGAAGCGCATATAAATGAAGTTATAAGGAAAAACGTCCCCGGTGTGCAAAAGGTAAAAAGCTCTCACACCAAGGGCGAAAGCATGTTGGTCACGACGGAGGAACCAAATATTGAAGTTATCACACAGGCTATAGCAGGTACGGGATACAAGGTGCTGTCTTCAAAATCCGAGCCTTATGTGAAGAAATTTCTGGGGCTCTTTTGATACTAAATAACAAGGATAGGTGGAAACAATGATAAAAGTGACGGAATTGTCAGAGGCGGAACTGCGCGCCATATCTATGGAAATCACAGACTCTTTTTACGATTACAAATACAACGAAGATGACACCGGATTCAAGATTTTTTTTTCAAGCAGAGAGGACATGTTTATCTACATGAGCGGAATCATAAAAGCTGCTTATAAATGTGGGCTTTTGTATACCACCTCCGAAAAAAGAGAAGGATTTCTTGCACTTACCGGTGAAGGCGTCGGCTCGGTAAGCTTTGTCGAAGGGATGAAGATGATCCTTGCAGAGAAAAGAGCTCTCGGCGGATTTAAGAAAATGAAAGAGTTTGTCAAAGCCTGTTTTTCCAACGGACATTCCATTGAGACAAGAATAAAAAAGGAAAAAAGAAAATATATTAAAGTCGAAGTTCTTGTAGTCAGAAAAGAATATCAAAAGCAAGGCTTCATGAAAAAGATGCTTGAGGATACTTACGAGCTTGGCGATAAACTTGGAGTTCCCGTAATCCTTGATACCGACGATAAAGACAAGAGCGACAGATATGTACACCTTGGCATGAAACTCGACAGGGTAAGAAACTGCGGGGAGAAATTCCATATATACGATTTGATCAGAGAACCTAAGGGGGCATAAACCGGGCCCAGGTGACGAGGCTAACGGGCCCCAAAACATCAGGGGTAAAAGACAGACTTTTCGCGTATTTACGGCGGGGCAACACTACGTTGCCTCGCTTTTTCGTAGGTGTTGCTTGCATATTTTGGTGGGATACGAGATACTGATTTCAACATCTGCAGGTGACTTTTATAACGCGAAAGGAGCAGAGTAAAGATGGTCGAATTTGGCGAACAGCTGAGACGTGCAAGAGAAGAAAAAGGAATGACGCAGCAGACATTGGCTGAACAATTATATGTCACAAGACAGACTGTTTCCCATTGGGAGTGCGGAGACAGATACCCGGATCTTGTCACAACAAAGAAAATATCACAGATTCTGGAAGTGAGCCTTGACGACCTTCTTTCCGGAAATGATATGACAAAAGTAGTTGAAAAGAGCCCTGTAGTGGAGAGCAAAACAGAAAATAATATAATGATCGCGCTTTATGCCATCGTAGTATTGTCTCTTATAATATCCGTGGTGAACAATGTTATGGGCATTGGCCTAAGAGTAGCGGAATATGCGAACATGTCAGATGGCATGACGCATGGGATTGGACTTGATAGTTGGGTTACAGTGCTGGGATACATTATAGAAGCGGTAGTATTTACCATCGGACTTATAAGTGCGGTAAAAGACACATTGACGCCCAAAAGAATAGGACTGATTCTGGTGATCGCATTTAGTATCATGTGTATAATCTATATAGCATCTATGGGTGTTTTGGTCATAGCTGCAATTATCCGTCCTCATGAAGCATTATTTATTAATTGGTACCGGATAGCAAGGACAATCGGAACTCCCGTCCTCATAACCTTCATTGCTGCCATAGCTTCATTTTTCTTTTTTATAAAAGAGAAAACTGTGAAATTCTGGCCGGCGCTTATCACGGTAGTTTCTATAGCAGGAATAGCAACATGCTTAATTAGGTGTTTCAGAAATTTAAGTGAGATATTTAGATATTCGGCCGATGGATGGAGCAGTTTTGGCCACTGGAATTATAAGGACAATGCTTTGATGTTGTTACTTGGAATAACAAGTTATGCGCTGCTACTCTATCAGACACGGACATTGTACAGAAAGCGCAAAGTTGCAATGGACATTAGTAATGAAAAAAATCAGGAAGCATAAGTTTTTTACAAAAGCCCGCATCATTTGCAGGCTTTTGTTTGTGTTATTATTATATAAAACGTATTTTTCGGGAGGAGCAATGAATTCTGTAAACATTACGGATGTTGATGAGACAACGCGTTGTAAATATTTCATCATGGGAGCGTTATTGGTAATACCGGTTATCATGATCGCATTTTTTGTGCCAAGCAGCTATTTCGGCGGATTTATGGCAAATGTGATCCTAATATATTTGGCGTGGTACTTCTATTTTTTGATTTTGTCTTTAAAGAATTTGGAAAAAAGAAAGCTGTTCGAGACGATAGCGGTTATATTACTGATAGTACATCTCGTGATAACATTTGTTTATATATATGTGACCGGGAGGCCGTACGGAGAATCGGATGATCCGAGAAATGTCTTATATGTTTTGGCGTCAGCACTACCGGTTTCATTAATAATCCTTGATCGGTCAAAAAAGCAGATTTTTAGTTATATATCTGTCGTATTAACTTATTTGTTGGAGATTCCGATTTTTCTTTTTTCGCTATGGAGATTCAGTAATTTCAACATCTTTAAGCATTTGGTGCTAAAAGATATCATGTTTGGATTCGCAATCAGACTAGATTCAATCGTCATCGGAGTTTTGCTGATAATAGTATTAAACATGATCAATAAAGGGAAACAGGTAAAGACAATCTTCTTTTTCGCCCCGTTTATTATCAGTTACTTGTGGAGCTTTGTATTTAGTCTTATAAAAGATGGATTGCCTATTTTGACGGAAGGAACCGGAAGAGAAGGCTTTATAAGATGCATCGAATCCTGCGTTATGAACGTCGGCGTTTGTAAGTTTACATTCGCAATAGCCATGATATGCATTTATAATAGAATGAAGATGAGAGAAGAAAACGCTAAGAAGGTGAGTGACAGCAAATGAGTAAAAAGACAGTAAACATTTTGATCAAGATTGCGCTTATTATTCAGGTAATCGCGGTTGCATTAGGAATAATCGTAACTGCATTTCAAAAAATATTGATTCCGGCGTTGTATCAAACAGCTATAGGTAATGTATTTATATTATCTCCGGAGCTGTTTTTTATGGGATTACTTACGGGTATATATGCCCTGTTCTTTGTGATTTATAATAAAAACACTGAAGGAAAGGTATCGGTTCTGGTACTGATCATAGTTGCAGCATCTTTTCTTATGATGCGTGGCATTGTTATTACATTAGGACAATTATTTTACATTAATTATGGGATGATAGCAGTGTCAATGTATGCAGCATTGACAAATATTATTAGATTGGTTTTTTCGGTACTCGGAGTACCCGCTGCGATTTTGTTTTTTATATCAGCAGGATCATATTTGACTGTAGGAAATAATAATTTGAACCAATAACCTAGGAGGACACACAATGATAAAAGTATATTGCTATTCAAAATGTTCCACCTGCAAAAAAGCCTTGAAATGGCTTGATGACAATGGCGTTAAATACGAAAACATCGACATAAAAGAGAACCATCCCGACAAGAAGACGCTCAAAGACCTTAACGCAAAGAGCGGCCTTCCGCTTAAGAAGTTCTTCAACACAAGCGGAATGCTCTACAGAGAAATGGAACTTTCCAAGAAGCTTCCGAAAATGAGCGACGACGAGATGCTGGATATTCTTGCATCAGACGGAATGCTCGTTAAGAGACCCTTGCTCATAAAAGATAAAACCGTGCTCGCAGGCTTCAAGGAAGATGAGTGGAAAAAAGCAGTGTTGTAATGATGGAGGGTAAAGCGCATGGCAGCAAAACTTCTGTACCAAGGACACGCAAGCGTAAGGATTGTCACCGAAGAAGGCAAAGTAATATACCTTGATCCATTCATGGGAGACGGCTATGATCTTCCCGCAGATTTCATCCTTATGACGCATAATCACTACGATCACACTCAGGATAAGATGATAAAAAAGAAAAATCCGGGCTGCACTTTGATCAAATGGAAAGATGCGCTTAAACGCGGAGAATATCAGACATTTGACCTTGGATATGTCACTGTCGAGGCTGTGGAAGCCGGATACAACAAGAATCATAAGGCATCGGATTGTGTTGGATTTATACTCACTTTCGCAGACGGAGTTAAGGTTTATTTTTCCGGAGACACTTCGACTACGCCGTCAATGCCTGATCTGGGCAAAAGAAATCTCGACTACGCTTTCATCTGTTGCGACGGAGTTTTCAACATGGATGTCACCGAGGCATCAGAATGTGCCAAAGTCATCAACGCTAAACATACAATCCCTTACCACATGGAGCCCGTAAAAGATAAGACCGGATTCGATAAAGACGCGGCAGATAGATTCGACGGCCCCGGCAAGCTGATTGTTCGCCCGGGTGAAGAGATAGAGCTTAAATAAGCGCGCTGAAAGGAGAAGCAATGAACGATATAGAAGCAATCCTTGCAAGACATTCAGTCAGAAACTATTTGGAAAAAAGAATCGAACCTGAAAAGGTTAGACTGATAAAAGAAACAGTGGATGAGCTCAACAAGGAAGGAAATCTTCATCTGCAGTTCATCGAAGATGCGGGAGATGCGTATAACAGGCTTCTCAACAAGGCCATGGGCCTGGCTTCCGCGCCGAGCGTTATAGCCTGCGTCGGAAAAGATACAAAAGACTTAGAGCAAAGAGTCGGATATTACGGCGAGAAGCTCGTTCTTTTCGCGCAGACCTTGGGACTTAACACCTGCTGGGCGGGAACCTTCAACCGCAAGAAGATTGCAGCTGAGGTTTTGGACGGTGAGCGACTTGTCATTTCGATTGCCATCGGATACGGCAAGAACCAAGGCAATCCTCATAAGTCAAAAGACATTTCGCAGTTATGCGAAGCGCCCGGCAGCCGGCCTGAGTGGTTCGACAAAGGGATGGAGATGGCTCTTTTGGCGCCCACTGCGATCAATCAGCAGAGATTCCTTATCAAACTAAAAGACGACGAAACGATAGAATTCGTTGACAAAGGCGGCCCCTTCAGCCAAGTGGACATCGGAATTGTAAGACGCCACTTTGAAATCGGGGCGGGGAAAACACAGCCCGCTGCAAAAAATTAAATTTTACAAAATCTAATTGACAAATACCCTAAGGGGGTATATATTAATCTCAAAAGATTGGTATACCCCTCTAGGGTATTTTTATATTATAAAAGATGTACTGTTCGGTAGGAGGAAGATATGGCAAGGAAGAAGGAAAACGCAGAAGACATGCACGAAATGGAAGAGATAAGCATAAGCTGCCCGCACTGCTCAGGTAAGCATAAAGACAGAGAAGATAAAGAGAAAAAAGATCTCATAAACAGGCTTAAACGAATTGAAGGGCAGGTTCGGGGCGTAGAAGGAATGCTTGAAAACGATGCTTATTGCACGGATATTCTGGTGCAGGTGTCGGCGATAACATGTGCGCTCAACAGCTTTAACAAGGTGCTTCTTGCCAATCACATGAAGTCCTGCGTTGCGGATAATATCCGAAATGGTAACGACGAGATCATAGATGAGCTTGTTGTTACACTACAGAAGCTTATGAAGTAAGCACCGCACATTTTGTGCAGGTCATGAGCGGAACCACACAAGAAATGTAGGTAAAAGAAATGGAACAATACAACGTAACAGGTATGAGCTGTGCTGCATGCCAGGCCAGAGTTGAAAAGGCTGTGAGCGCGATCGACGGAGTTGAGAGTTGCGCGGTAAGCCTTCTCACAAACTCGATGGGCGTTGAAGGCAGCGCATCCAGCGAAGAAATAATAAAAGCGGTGGAAGCCGCAGGATACGGAGCAAGCCTTAAGAGATCATCCAAGGCAGCAGGCGGTAGCGCCGCGCAGGAAGCGGAAGATTCTCTGAAAGACACAGAAACTCCTAAGTTAAAAAAGAGGTTGATCGCTTCGATAGTTCTTTTGATCCCGCTTATGTACGTGTCGATGGGATATATGTTGTGGAACTGGCCGCTACCCGGATTCCTTGACGGAAACCATGTAGCGATGGGCTTGTACGAGCTTTTGATAGCGGGCCTTATCATGGTCATAAATCAGAAATTCTTTATAAGCGGTTTCAAAGGGCTTCTCCACAGGTCGCCCAACATGGACACACTCGTTGCGCTCGGAGCTACAGCTTCTTTTGCGTACAGCGTATATGCGCTTTTTGCGATGACCGGCGCCGTGCTCGCAAACGACGCCGACAAGGTCATGTACTTTATGGATCAGTTCTACTTTGAATCCGCGGCGACAATACTCACACTTATCACAGTCGGAAAGACGCTTGAAGCTAAGTCCAAAGGAAAGACCACCGATGCGCTAAGGTCACTTATGAAGATAGCACCCAAGACAGCTGTTCTTCTAAAAGACGGCGTGGAAAAAGAGGTTCCGATCGAGGAAGTTTCAGTCGGAGATAGATTCGTTGTAAGACCCGGCGACAGTATACCCGTGGACGGTATCGTGACTGAGGGCGAGAGCGCCGTGAACGAATCCGCACTTACGGGTGAGAGCATTCCCGTGGAAAAACAAGTCGGAGACAAGGTTTCCGCCGCAACAATAAACACCTCGGGATACATGGTCTGCGAAGCAACAAGAGTCGGAGAGGACACAACGCTTGCGGGGATCATCCGCATGGTGAGCGATGCAGCGGCGACCAAGGCACCTATCGCCAAGATCGCTGACAGAGTTTCGGGCGTATTTGTTCCGGTTGTCATTGCGATAGCGATCATAACCTTTATCGTCTGGCTCCTTGTCGGACAGACTTTCGGCTATGCGATCGCGAGAGCGGTATCCGTTCTTGTCATCAGCTGCCCATGCGCGCTTGGACTTGCCACACCCGTAGCCATCATGGTCGGAAACGGAGTCGGAGCTAGGAGCGGAATCCTGTATAAAAACGCAGCGGCTCAGGAGCTTGCAGGCAAAATAAATATCGTCGCGCTCGATAAAACCGGAACGATAACCACAGGAATCATGCGCGTTACGGACATTATACCGGTTGCAGGTCACAGCAAAGAAGAACTTCTTAGCACCGCTTTTTCACTTGAAGCAAAGAGCGAACATCCGATTTCAAAGGCAATCGCGACAAGCGCTGAAGAGCAGGGAATCAAGCTTGAGGAGACAAAAGAGTTTGAGGCTTTATCCGGAAACGGTTTAAGAGCTAAACTTGGTGACAGCGTGGTTGCAGGCGGCAATGCTAAGTTTATAGAGACGATCGCAGGTGACGCCGTCGTTTCACATAAGAGCACAATGGATGAGCTCGCAAAGCAGGGCAAGACACCGGTTCTTTTTACCAAGAACAATGAACTGCTCGGAATAATTGCTGTCGCAGATACGATAAAAGAGGATTCGGCCGATGCGATAAAACAGCTTAAAAACATGGGAATCCACGTCGTGATGCTAACGGGCGATAATAAGATCACTGCGAAGGCGATCGCGGATCAGGCAGGTGTTGACGAAGTTGTCGCGGAAGTGATGCCCGACGGAAAAGAGTCCGTGGTAAAAGAGCTTATGGCTAAAGGCAAAGTTGCCATGGTCGGAGACGGAATTAACGATGCGCCCGCACTTACACGCGCGGATATCGGAATCGCGATCGGCGCGGGAACGGACATTGCAATAGATGCAGCGGACGTCGTGCTTATGAAGGGAAGCCTTCTCGACGTTGCGGCGGCAATCAGGATCTCAAGAGCGACTCTTAAGAACATAAAAGAGAATCTATTCTGGGCATTCTTTTACAACGTCATCGGAATCCCGCTCGCGGCAGGCTGCTACGTTGCGGCTTTCGGATGGACATTAAATCCGATGTTCGGCGCGGCGGCAATGGGACTTTCCAGCTTCTGCGTGGTATCGAATGCGCTGAGGCTGAATCTTCTCAAGGTATATGACAGCACGAAAGATAAATCGATAAAACTCCCGCTTACAGGGAATTTGATAGATAAAACAAGCAATGATGAAATAGAAAAGGAGAATAAACAAATGAATATCACAGTTAACGGAATGATGTGCGCACACTGCGAGGCACACGTAAAAAAGGCACTTGAGGCGATCGATGGGATCACAACAGCTACAGCTTCTCACGAGAAGAACCTTGTAACTATTGAAACAACCAAGGACATTGACGAAGCACTCATCAAAGCAGCTGTTGAAGAAGCAGGCTACGAGTACGGCGGAAAAGCCTGAGCCGGACGAGCGGTCGGATTGCCCGAGGGACGGGGGTAGTGGTTCATTTTATGGATAATAAGATTACATTTCATAAACCGAATTTTGAAGAAGCTGCGGAGCTTTCCAAGATATATGCGCTAAGAGACAATAAGACCTGCGACAGCACGGTGCTTGATACGTATATCTGGAAAGGTCTGTATAATACGGAAGTTTATTATGAGGAGAGCGCTGCGCTCATTCTTATGAAGGATGAGAAGGGCTATTTTGCGGCGATGCCCTACTGCAGCGAAGAGGATCTTCCAAAGTATTTCGAGCTTTTAAGGCAATATTTCCACGAGGAATTAAAGAGCCCTCTTAGGATCGACCTTGCGGATGAAGATGCGCTGAAAGCTTTGGGATTGTTTGGGGACCCCGAATATATCATTGAGGAAGAGACCGACCTTAAGGACTATCTCTACGATGCCGAGGAGCTCAGGACCCTTGTGGGAAAGAAGTTCCAGAAAAAGAGAAATCTCGTAAATAAATTCATGAAAGAATACGAGGGCAGATGGGAATACAAGACCATGTGCTGCGTCGACGAATACTTCCTCGAAGAGTTCATGATAAAGTGGGTTGAGAATAGGATCGCGGAAGGCGCGGAGAGCGAAGATACGCTTATTGCGGAAAAAAACGGAATTGTCGATGTCCTCAGAAACTGCGACAAAGTTACGTTCAGAGTAGGCGGAATCTTCATCGACGAAATACTTGAAGCCTTCACCATCGGCTCCTACAACAGTAGGGAAAAGATGGCGGTTATCAGCGTTGAGAAAGGCAATTCCGAGATTCCCGGAATCTATCAGGTCATCAATCAACAGTTTCTTTTAAATGCATTTGAAGACGCGAAGCTCGTCAACAGAGAAGACGACATGGGTCTCGAGGGCCTTAGGCAAGCCAAGGAGAGCTACAACCCAATCGGCTATGCCAGAAAATACAGAGTATGTGAGAAGAGCATATGATAAAAGAGTATTCGCAAAAGGATATTTTGGAAAAAGAGAATACGAGAGCGCTCTACGAAGAGTCTTTTGACGATCCGAAGGAGTTTGTCGATTACTACTATGAAGACAAATGCAGTGACAACAGGATGATCGTGAGCGAGGAAAACGGTGAAGTTATTTCGATGCTTCACCTTAATCCGTATACGGTGAATCTATGCGGAGAGCTTGTTCCGTCTTACTACGTCGTTGCCGTTGCGACCAAAGAAAACAGGCGCCGCGAGAGGCAGATGGCGCGGGTGTTTGAAAAGACATTTGAGCTTCTAAAAAAAGAGAAAGTTCCTTTCGTATTTCTTTTGCCTGTGGACGAGTCCATCTATTCCTGGATGGGCTTTGAAAAGGTGTGCGATTTTACCATGAATAGAATCCCCGACTACGAAGGGATCAAGAAAAACTACGATATCTACTGCGTCAGAGACGATGACTATATCCGCAGAATGAATAAGGAAGACGAGCTTCGCGCGCTCGACAAAGGCGAAGTCCTCCCCGACAATCCCTTGATCATGGCGAAGATCACCGACCTCGAGGCGTTCAGCGCCGCAGTGGGAGCGGGCTTTACGACCGAGAAAGAAGCCCTGGCGTGGATGAGAGATAGAAGAATGTATATTTGCGAGGAAGTATAAAAATTCTAAAAAGAAATATGTGTTTAGTATTAGTTTGAAACATGTGTATTTGTTACGTAAATAGAGTAACTTATGGAATGTATCAAGAAGGTTACGGCCGGAGAATTAATAACTTAAAAGTGTATGTTATTACAAGAGCGTCGACATTTCGCATAAAAATATACTAAAATGTGCACAGTAGTGAACAATTACTATTTACAGATTGGAGGAAATGAGAAATGAAAAAAGTACTAATAACGTCACTATGTGCCCTTACGCTATTATTTTCATCTGCTCAAGTATATGCACAAGAAAGTGAAGTGGTAGTTGATTACGCTGCAGATCAGTCAGATTTTGCAGATGATTCAGAAACGATAGACTATGAGTATGGAATCCAAGAGCAGAGTGATGAACTTGAAGATATTGAAATTGAAATAACAGATGAGCAATTGCTGAAAGGTATTACAGTTCTACTCACAAGGAATCCTGACGGTAGTATTAACCAATTAGTAGATGATGAAGATATTGAAGCATATTTAAATCGCCCTAAAACAAGACAAAAAAGATCAGTTGGGGATGGGGCTATAGAAATTGCGACTTTTCATGTAGGATTTAATAATTGGAATAATGATACTGGTAGATTGTATTTACATGTAAGTGCTGATGAAGCTATATTTAGTGTATCAGGAAATGCATATGTAAAAAGTACAGATGAGCTTAATCCCAAAAGCTATCATGATGCAAATTTCAGCTTACTTCTAAGAGGTACATATGAAGCAAGTAGAGTTCTAAATGAGCATGTTAATACAGGAAAAGAAAAAAAGGTGAGGGTTGGATTTAAAAATGTTATTTTAACATCGAATGATGGTGAGGCTATTTCGTTTGCAAATAAATCTAGCTTGGTAGCAAGGTGATAGGGAAAAACAATGGAAAAATATGATATAACCGATATGTATTCTTTTTTACCTAAAAAAGAATTGGGATTAGATAATGTAAAAAAGATTTTTTTGAAGAGTGCTTCGAACGCATTGAATGAAATAGATGGATATACGGTGATAGGATACGATGAAGTTTCAGGTTATCCTGAAAATGTGGTGCTTTTGTCGCAGGAATTAATATCTGAAAAGAAGAAAGTAGCAATTATAAAAAAGGAAGATGTAGTGACAGCTATCGTTGGATATCGCGAAATAGGTAGAGATGGATAATTTGTAAAACAATTCTTTCTCTGGATTTTGCAACTTTGGGCATGCGAAATACGATTTTCTTCAAATTTGCATGCCTAATTTGGTGATTTTATCGGTATTACAATTGAAATTTGGGTATCAACAGAGGTGTGTAAGCATGCGCTTTGAGGTTTTTCATAAAAGCGCGTGCTTTTTCTTTGGTTTCGATGCATGCGTTTTTGCAAAATTAGTTGATTTGCGTGTCAATAAACGATATTGCGCTCATTTTCGAAGCGATGGGAGGTGCAAATCGACTATCCGAGGATGCATGGTATTTTTCAGGGGGAAATTGATACAACGAACGGTATGGATACAACAAAAAATGACAACTGAAAAATCGAAATATAAGAGGCTGGAGATACAATGTGCGCTTATCATAATTCTTAAACGGGGCAAATTAATATAAGCAAGAGGTGGAATTATGAGTATAGCACACAGAAAAGTCAACAAGCGGATACGATTCGTGGATGCACAGGGCAATCCGCTTTCTAACAAGGATATAGGCATCAGGCAGACGAACCACAAGTTTTTGTTTGGTTGCGGAGCCTTCGATTTTATTCCATACGTACTTAAGGAAGAAGATGAATACAAGCAGATAACGGACAGCTGGCTGGAGATTTTTAACTACGGCACGCTGCCTTTTTACTGGGGACAATATGAGACTGAGGAAGGCAAGCCCAATAAGGACGCGCTTATGAAGGCGGCCAAGTATCTTCAGAGCAAGGGCGCCAAGGTCAAAGGGCATCCGCTTTGCTGGCACACAGCCTGCGCGGATTGGCTCATGAAATACGACAACAAGACGATCATGCAGAAGCAGCTTGAGAGAATAGACAGAGAAGTTGTAGGCTTCAAGGGCGTTATCGACATGTGGGATGTTATCAACGAAGTCGTGATAATGCCGATTTTCGATAAGTACGACAACGCGATCACAAGAATCTGCAAGGAAAAAGGCAGAGTCGGCCTGATAAAAGAGGTTTTTAAAAGAGCTCATGCCGACAATCCCGATGCAGTTCTTTTGCTCAATGATTTCAATACTTCAACAAGCTACGAGATACTTATCGACGGCTGTCTCAACGCAGGAGTTCCGATAAGTGCCATTGGTATCCAGTCCCATCAGCATCAGGGATACTGGGGAAAGGAGAAATTGGAGGAGGTCCTTGAGAGATATTCCCATTTCGGGCTTCCGATCCACTTTACGGAAAACACCTTGATCTCCGGCGATATCATGCCGGCACATATCGTTGATCTAAACGACTGGCAGGTTGACGAATGGCCTTCGACTCCCGAGGGAGAAGAAAGACAGGCAAAAGAAATAGAGGAGATGTATAGAATTCTCTTTTCACATCCTCTTGTTGAAGCCGTGACCACATGGGATTACAGAGACGGCGCATGGCTCAAGGCTCCGAGCGGATATATCAGACTAGATAATTCCAAGAAGCCTTCATTTGAGATGCTCAAAAAGCTTGTAAAAGAAGAATGGTGGACGGACGAGACAGTCACAACCGATGAAAACGGTTATGCTATCGTGAATGCATTTAAGGGTGACTACAAGATCGGCTGCGACGGCGTCGAAGTTGAAAAACAGTTCGTTGACGACAATGAAGAGGTAGTAACTTTAAAATGAGTAATAAAACGCATAAATCCGCAGTGATCAACATGACCGAGGGGAATCCGGTCGCGCTTATAATACAGTTTTCCATTCCAATGCTCATCGGTAATTTATTCCAGCAGCTTTACAATCTGGTGGATGCGATCATCGTAGGCCAATTTGTCGGCGCGAAAGCGCTTGGTGCGGTTGGTGCGACAGGCTCCGTGACATTTCTTTTCTTTGCGCTCTGCAACGGAATCGGAAACGGCGGAGGCATCATCACTTCGCAGTTTTTCGGAAAAGGCGATGACGATGAGGTAAAAAGCTGCATCTCGAATACCGGATACATCATGATGGTATTCCCGACGATCGTAGGCATTATCGCATTTCTTTTGTCCGGAAAAATACTAAGACTTCTTGAGACACCGGCAGACATAATGTCCGATTCCGCGGCGTACCTTAAGATCATGTGCGTCGGTCTTGTTTTTGTATCGCTTTATAACTACGCATCATCCATGCTTCGTGCACTCGGAGATTCAAAAACACCGCTTTATTTCCTTATCTTTTCCTGCGTTCTCAACGCCTCAATGGACGTGCTGCTTGTGTGCGGCTTCCATATGGGCGTTGTCGGCGCAGGCGTAGCGACAGTGGTAGCGCAGTTTGCTTCCGGAATAGGCTGCCTTATATACGCAATAAATAGAAATGAATATTTTCATCTTAAGGGAAAAGACCTTGCGTTTAAACCGTACATTGTCTCCAGAGTTTTAAAACTCGGAATCCCGCTTTCACTGCAATTCTCAATGATCGCGATCTCTTGCATGGCGCTTCAGAGAGTGGTTAATTCCTTCGGACCTGTTGCCGTAGCGGCATTTACAGCAACCAGCAGAATTGAGCAGATAATTCACCTTCCTTATCAGACACTCAGCGCGGCACTTGCTACTTTTACAGGCCAGAACTACGGCGCGCGTAAGTACGATCGAATCACGGTCGGGTTTAAGAAGTGCGTAATGATGATGGCAATCTTTTCTGTTGCAATGCTGCCTGTAATGCAGCTGTTCGGAAAATATATAATAAGAATTTTTGTCGCAGATTCAGCCGTTATAAATATGGGCGCAAGGGCGCTGCAGATAACCAGTATCTTTTATATCATGCTCGGAACTATCTACATTGTAAGAGGCGTACTTAATGGTCTTGGAGATTCTGTATTTGCGCTGATAAACGGAATCGTCGAAGTTATCGGAAGATTCATTGTACCCATACCCCTTACTGGGATCGCTGCGATCGGTGTCTGGGGCATCTGGTGGTCCGTCGGAATCGTGTGGTCCATGGCGGGCATCTCCGCTTGGATGCGGTACTTACAATATAAAAAGAAAGTGGTTCCCGAAGGCGGAGTTGCGGATCCAATCGGAACCGCGCAAATGAAAGCCTGAGTACAAGTGACATAAAATAAATTGCAAGAAATGCTCTGTTTTGCAGGGCATTTTTTGCTGTTCCGAAAAATTTATGATAGACTACTCTAAAATGTAGTTAGCAATAGCTAACAAAAGAGAGGAGTCTATTTATGAAAAGCAAAGTTATATCAGTAACATGCGCTGCCATTATGGCATTTACACTTATAGGATGCGGAAACCAAGCTGAGAGCAATTCTGCGGCCAATAATGCAACAGAGACAGGCACTGCGGCAACCGAAGAAACACAGGCCGCAGAAGCTACAACCGAAGAAGTAAAGATCGAGGGAACTTTCGTTAAGATGAACATTCCCTACGGTGACTTTTTTGCAGCCGAGTTTGAAGGCGGAGACGGAGTTGACGCCGTTTCAAGCGCGACGATGAACAAAGCCGCAAACGAGAAGCTCACAGGTGGTACATATCACCTTGAAGACAACAGCAAGATTCTTGGTGTCAGCTTCCCGGTTCTTATTCCCGAAGGAGTTACGCTTGATGAAAGTCTCAAAGTAGCCGATGAAGCAGATCTATATGCTGCTGCAGATTATTCTTACGCCGAGCTTTCCGAAACTCCCGCAAACTACAAGGAAGTTTCTGTAGATGATTCAGGAAAATATTCATTTGGAAAGACACAGGGCGATGCCGAAGATTTCGATTCAAAAGAGGCAAGCATAAATACGGCAACATTCTGGGGCGATTATGAGATCGATCTTGATGAATCTCTTGCCGAGAAGACCGTATTCGCAGCAAGCATTCACACGACTGACGGAAAGACATATGCAATGCGTTCTCTTGAAAACGTATGGAGAGGATTTGAGATCGCTTTTGCGACAACAGATAAGTACGAAGAGCCTCACGGCAACACCGTTGTATACGAGCCTTACGCAGATCTTCCCGGAAAGACGGTCGATGAGATTATTCTCTACACAACAGAAGGTGTGAAAAAGACAAGCGTAAATCTTTATCTTCCTTTGAAATTCGATAACGAGATCAAGGTAGCCGATGCAACCGTAAAGAGCGGCAAAACAACTGTTTCGCTCACAGGTTTCCCTGAGGATTACGAGCTTGAATATGCGGTTGAGGGTGACAGCAAGGACATCGTCTGCGATGGAAAAGAGATCACATGGAAAGATGCACTTGCAGGAAAATATACACTTACAGTAAGTGACAAGTCCGGAGTTTATGCTCCTTACACAGCGGATTTCGTCCTTTCAACAGATAAGGCAGTTGCCGATGCGTCAGACGACGGAGTTAAAAAAGCCGGTGACGCAACGGATGAAGAGTTTGCGGCATACCTTAAAAACATTGAGAAGTACGAAGTTAACGGAGAAGAAGTTTCCGGCGCAGGTCATCACGGAGCCAAGATCATCAAAGAAGACGGAACCGTAGATAAGACTCTTTCAAAAGTTTTTGATAAAGAAGGAAACTTCAAGGTTGTTGTAAAATCAGCCGGATATCCCGATGTGAAGCTTGATGTGGAGATCACTGAGGTTGCTCCCGCAGAAGAAGAGCACAAATAATCAGATTCATATTAAGATCAAGAAAGGAACAATATTGCCATGGTAATTTTCATATCTTTATTAACGGCTGTATTGTTTGTCCTTATATTTGAAAAACCGCTTAAAAAGAATCCCATACCGTTTTATGTGATCTCGGCGATCCTATCCCTTGCGACAATAATCATCCAGGCGCAGGGGATAGCTTCCGGTGGTTTTGTGGGCGAATACATATTTCCTATGTTCAGTAAAGCGGGGCTTGGAACATCCTTTTTTGTTTTGGTGATGTACGCATCAACATTCAAGAACGGTTCCGAGCCGATTAAGCTTTTAATGCCCCTAAGAGGACAACTGTCAATAATAGCTTCAATCCTGACTTTGGGACATGTCTTTTCAATCTCGGGAATTTTTTCTCCGGAAAAGACACTGCTATACATCTTGTCAGTCATAATGTTTATCATCATGATCCCGCTTTTCGTTACATCTTTTATTCTGATAAGAAAAAAGATGAATCCCAGGGCGTGGAAAAACTTGCAGCGCTTTGCGTATATCTTTTACGCATTCATTTACTGCCACATCTTGCTCCTATATACAAGAGGCGCACTCAGAGGCGATGCAAGATCAACACTTAATATCTTCGTGTACTCGATTATATTTCTGTGGTACTTTATCTGCAGACCAATGAAGGCATTCAGCACAAAGCACAAAGATTTTGATCTCGACAGATGCAGATACATCGCGCTCATTGCGGTTGTTTTCATTTCACTTGGAATCTACGGAGGATTCAAAAGCACCGCGGCTAACGCAAATGCGGCGAACGAGGCAAAGAATGTGATCGTTGAAAGCGCCGATGAACCTGCGCAAGGCGAAGGCTCCGAAGCTTCCTCTTCCGAGGATGGGGCAAAAGAGATTTCTCAGGCCGTGACCGATGGAGTATACAGCGCCACATGCTTTGGATACGCCGGAGATATAACCGTCGAGATAAAAGTTGAGAACGGAGAAGTTGTTGATATCACACTTCCAAGCTATGAAGATGAGGATGATTACAAGCACTTTTCCGAAGATGTGATAGAGAAGCTAAAGCAAGAACCTTTAGGGGACGTAGACACTGTTAGCGGAGCGACTTTTTCTACGCAGGCAGTTATAGATGCGTATAACGACGCACTTAAGCAAGCGGGAATTAAGTGAGGTATAATTGATATAGGTTTCATAATTCAAAATACGAAAATGACGTAAGTCATGGAGCATCTCGTATATCATATAGGTTTCTAAATAAGGAGGCACATCATGGCAGCTTTAAAAGAAAGAAAAGTAGCGGTAGTAGGTTGTGGTTTTGTCGGATCGGCATCAGCATTTGCACTTATGGAAAGCGGCTTGTTTTCTGAAATGGTGCTGATTGATGTGAATAAAGAAAAAGCAGAAGGCGAGGCACTTGATATAAGTCACGGCCTTCCTTTTGCAAAGCCCATGCAGATATATGCAGGTGATTATAAAGATGTCGCCGATGCGGCAGTTATTGTCGTGACTGCGGGCGCAGGCCAGAAACCCGGCGAGACAAGACTTGATCTTGTAAAAAAGAATATCGGAATCTTCAAATCCATCATTCCCGAAATTGCAAAATATAACACGGATGGAATACTTCTTATCGTTGCAAATCCCGTGGACATACTTACATATGCTGCGGCGAAACTCAGCGGATTCCCCGAAAACAGAGTATTCGGCTCGGGTACCGTTCTTGATACCGCGAGACTTAAATATCTTCTCGGACAGCATCTTAGCATCGACAGCAGATCCGTTCATGCCTGCATCATAGGCGAGCACGGAGACAGCGAGATCGCGGCGTGGAGCAGTGCGAACGTATCCGGAATCCCGCTCAATGATTTCTGCGAGATGAGAGGACATTTCGAGCATGAGAAATCAATGAAAGAGATCGCTGAAAACGTCAAGAACAGCGCGTACAAGATCATAGAGAAAAAGGGTGCGACCTATTACGGAATAGCTATGAGTGTAAGGCGTATCTGCGAAGCGATAATAAGAGATGAGAAATCTATACTTCCCGTATCGAGTATTCAGCACGGCGAGTTCGGAATAGAAGACATTGCACTCAGCATGCCCGCGATCGTAGGAAGAAGCGGCGTTGAGGGTGCGGTTCCAATCAGACTGAGCGACGAGGAAAATAAAGCGCTTAAGGCGTCAGCGGATACGCTTAAGGAAGTTCTGAAAGAAGCGTTTTAATCTTTTTGAGAATCTTTTTCATCAAGACACAAAGTGAAGCCTGATTCGTTGACATGAAAAAACGGCTATAATAGAATGATTTAGTTAGCGGAAGCTAACAATTGGCGTTTTTTAGATTGAAAGGAGTAAGCAAATATGGGAAAGCTTGCAATTGAAAAAGTAATAGGAAGAGAAATCCTTGATTCAAGAGGAAATCCTACCGTTGAGGCGGAAGTTATTCTTGCTGACGGAACAGTAGCAACAGGAACAGCTCCCAGCGGAGCATCAACAGGTGAGTTCGAGGCACTTGAGCTTAGAGACGGCGACAAGTCACGTTACCTTGGAAAGGGCGTTACAAAGGCCGTAGACAATATCAACACTGTTATCAACGATGTCATCAAAGGTATCGATGCATCTGATACATATGCAGTAGACGCAGCCATGATCAAGGCTGACGGAACAAAGGATAAGTCTAAACTCGGCGCAAACGCTATCCTTGCGGTTTCAATTGCAACTGCAAGAGCAGCAGCTAAGTCACTCGGAATCCCGCTTTACAGATTCCTTGGCGGCGTATCCGGAAACAGACTTCCCGTTCCTATGATGAACATTCTTAACGGCGGAGCACACGCTGACAGCGCCGTTGATACACAGGAATTCATGATCATGCCCGTCGGAGCACCTTCATTCAAAGAGGCGCTTCGTTGGTGTGCTGAGGTATTCCATAACCTCAAGAAGCTCATCAAAGACATGGGCGACGTAACAGCAGTTGGTGACGAGGGTGGTTTTGCTCCCAACCAGCTTAAGAGCGACGAGGATGCGATCGAGAAGATCCTTGAGGCTATCAAGGCAGCAGGCTTTGAGCCCGGAAAAGACTTCATGATCGCTATGGACGCTGCTTCATCAGAGTGGAAGAGCGAAAAAGGAAAAGGCTTCTACAAGCAGCCCAAGTCAGGAAAAGAGTTCACATCAGATGAGCTTATCGCTCACTGGGAGAGCCTCGTAGATAAGTATCCCATCATCTCCATCGAAGACGGACTTGATGAGGAAGACTGGGAAGGCTGGCAGAAGATGACAGCTAAGATCGGTCACAAGGTTCAGCTTGTAGGTGACGATCTTTTCGTTACAAATACAGAGCGTCTTAGCAAGGGTATCTCTCTCGGAGCAGGTAACTCAATCCTTATCAAGCTCAACCAGATCGGTTCCGTATCAGAGACTCTTGAGGCGATCAAGATGGCTCACAACGCAGGTTACACAGCAATTTCTTCACATCGTTCAGGTGAGACTGCAGATACAACAATTGCAGATCTTGCCGTAGCACTTAACACATGTCAGATCAAGACAGGTGCACCCAGCCGTTCAGAGCGTGTTGCCAAGTACAACCAGCTCCTTAGAATCGAAGAGCAGCTCGGCGCAAGCGCTGTATATCCTCAGATGGATGCATTCCATGTGAAGAAGTAATTTAACCGGGAAGAGGTTCGGGTTAATAATATAAAAGATATCAAAAAGATCTCATGGTGGCAGATGATTCTTGCTGCCATGAGATTATTTATGTAAAAAGTTTTTTTAAGGAGAAAAGGTATGAAATTAAGAACTAAAGATATGATCTATGCAGGTGCTTTTGCGGCACTTTATGTTGTTGCGGTTTTGATAATAATGATGCTTGTCGGAACAATTCCGATCATCTACATCGCGTGTCCTTTAATACTCGGTATTTTCTGCGGAACCATTTATCTTTTGAGCGTTCTTAAAGTAAGAAAATTCGGAGCGGCACTTTTGATGGCAGTACTTTTTGCTTGCATTGCAACAGGCTTTGACCCTATCGCATTTTCAGTTTGTATTGTAAGCGCGCTGATCGCTGAGCTGTGCATGGCTCTCGGAAAATACAGTTCTAAGAAAATGTATGTGCTCTCATATGTCTTTTTTAACTTTATAACAGCGTCTAACTTCTTCAGAATTCTCATTGCAAAAGACGCATATATAGCAGGTGTTCGCGCAATGGTCGGAGATGACTTTGCGGACGGAATGAGTAAGCTCGTAACACCTTGGTGGGCTTGGATCATGATCATCGGATTTGCGGTTGTCGGAGGAATCCTCGGCGGACTTCTCGGATCAAAAATTGTAAAAAAGCATTTTGAAAGAGCAGGAATTGTCTAAGAGGATTACTTATGTTTGCCGGAAACAATAATTCAATAATAAAAGCAGATCCCAGAACAAAACTTTTGATTCTTATTATTTCAATGATCATACCTCTTAAGTGCGTGACGGTCTTTCCGTCGCTCGTTTTTGCGGCGCTTCTTTGCGTGATGTTGTTTTTGGAAGGTGAAAAATATTTATCCGTAATATGCTTTTGCGTATCAATGATAATAATGTGTCTGTACGCGGGCGCGGCAAAAGGCGGTTTTGGTTCGACGCTTAATATGATCTGCATGTCCGTCATGCTTCTTATCAGATTCTTTTGCCCGATTACAATGGCACTGCTTCTGTTTACCAAGACGACCGACATGTCGCATCTTATTGCTTCTTTTCAAAAGATGCATCTGCCGATGGTCTTCGTTATTCCTTTTGTGGTCCTGATCAGATTTATCCCGACCATATTTGATGAGTGGGATGGGATCAAAAAAGCCATGCTCTTTAGAGGAATAGAATTTAAGCTAAAAAGCTTTCTTACAAAGCCTGCACAGATAATTGAGTACACCATGGTTCCGCTTCTTTTTTGTTCGGTTGAACTTATGGATGAGCTCGCATCGTCGGCTATGGCGCGAGGACTCGACAGTAACAGAAAAAGAAGCTCATATGTCGAAGCAAGGCTTAGAATTACAGACTATGCGATAATCCTGATATTTGCAGGCTTCTTGGCATATATGTTTTTTATTTACTAGCATGAGCAAGGGGTAAAAATGATTAAGATAGAAGACGTTTCATTTAGATACGCCGGCGAAAATAAAGGCGGAAATGGAATCAAAAATATAAATCTTACGATAAACAAAGGCGAATTCGTGGTTCTTTGCGGAAAGAGCGGATGCGGTAAAACAACACTTACAAGAGTGATAAACGGACTGATACCGCACTTTTATGAGGGCGAGATGGAGGGCTGCGCATATATCGACGGTGCCAATGTCACCGAGCAGCCTCTTTCCGATATCTCTACGCTTGTCGGATCTGTTTTTCAAAATCCGAAGAGCCAGTTCTTTCATGTGGATACAACGGGAGAGCTCTTGTTTGGATGTGAGAATCACAATATGTCAAAAGAGCTGATGGAGGAGCGACTTAACGAGACTGCGGATGTTCTTAAGATAAGACCGCTTCTTAACAGAAATATCTTTGAACTGTCGGGAGGAGAAAAACAGCAGATAGCCTGCGGATCCATATACGCTTCGGACCCCGAGATATTTGTTATGGATGAACCTACATCAAACCTCGACAGAAAAGCGATCAACAGACTTCATCAGATACTTGCAAGACTGAAAGATGAAGGAAAGACAATTGTGGTTTCCGAACATCGTTTGTATTTCTTAATGGATCTTGCGGACAGATTCATCTATATAAACGAGGGAAAAGTAGAAGGTGAATTCACGGCGGATGAATTTAAAAAGCTGCCAAACGAAACGCTTTCCGAAATGGGACTTAGAACAACCGATCTTTCCGGCGTGGCGGGAAAACCCTTGGAGGTTAAGGCTTCAAAGCCTGTGATAACGATAAGCGATCTGTCATGTCAGAGAGATAATTCCAATATCCTCGATGTGGATGATCTTAAGCTTCCTTCGAAAAGTGTCGTGGCTTTCATAGGAGACAACGGAACGGGAAAAAGCACATTGGCTGAGGCTCTCTGCGGAGTTCTCGGCTCGATGGGAACCGTGAGTATAGACGGAAAAGTTCTGGATGACAAGCAAAGAGCAAAGACCTGCTTCATGGTCATGCAGGATGTAAACAGACAGCTCTTTTGCGAATCGGTTATGGAAGAACTTAAGCTCAACAGTGATGTCAGTGACGAGCGCGCGCTTTCCGTTCTTAAAAGACTGGGAATAGACGCACTTAAGGACAGGCATCCTTCTTCTCTTTCCGGAGGACAAAAGCAAAGAGTTGCCATAGCATCCGCGCTTTGTTCCGGCAAGAAGATCATTTTTTATGATGAACCGACAAGCGGTCTTGACTACGAAGGAATGGAGAATTTCTCAAAGCTCGTAAGAGATACGGAATCCGATGTTGAAGCATCGATAATCATTACTCACGATCTTGAGCTTATATTAAACTGCTGCACTCACGTGGTTCACATGGAAAAAGGAAGACTCGTTTCGGTTTATCCTTTGGACGAAGCTGGTATAAATAAAGTCAGATACTACTTCACGACCGAGAGCGAAGAGGCTCATACAAGCAAAAGAGAATCCGGCTCCGCGATGAGCAGGATCATAAACAGAATGGGCGCATACAAAAAACATTTCTATGCTGCCATAATCTGCATGATACTTGGTGTTGCGGCGGGCATAGTTCCTTATGCAATGCTTTATAAAATAACAGACAGATTTCTTTCAAAAGATATTTTTACTTTTAAGGACGTATTCATTCCTTTGATCGTTATCTTTTTGGGAAATGTTTTAAATATGCTTCTTTATACCAAGGGACTTTCACTGTCTCATATAGCGGCATTTAACACGCTTAAGGCGATAAGGATAAAGCTAAAGAATAAGCTAAACAAGCAGTCCATCGGAACAATAAGACAAATAGGAACAGGCGCTCTTAAAAAGGTATTTACCGATGATATCGAAGAAATAGAAGTAATTCTTGCGCATGCGATCCCTGAAGGAATTTCCAACCTTTTGGTGTCGCTCGGAATAATTATTTTTATGTTCAGAATAAATTTCCAGCTTGCGCTTGTGGCATTTATCGTAGTGCCGCTGGGGCTCCTTTGCATGAAACGAATGTATGACGACGGTGTTGAGAGAATGGGCGGTTATTTTGCCGCCGCAAAAAGAATGAACAATTCCATTGTCGAGTACATCAACGGAATGGAAGTCATCAAAGTATTTAATTACCAGAGTGAGTCTTATAAGAGCTATGAAGCAAGTGTGCTTAATTATCGAAACTTAAGCCTTACCTGGTACAAGGTATGCTGGCCCTGGATCGCTCTCTACATGAGTCTTCTTCCGAATATGCTTTTGTTTGCACTTCCCGCCGGAACGTTCATGGTAATGTCAGGCGGCGCGACACTTAATGATTTTATTCTTATCATTTGCCTGTCGCTTGCGATAGGACCGAATCTTTTAAGAGCTCTTTCTTTTGCATCTTATGTGACTCAGATCAATTACAAGATCCAAGCTCTTGAAAGGGTTCTGGACAGAACGGAATTGCGCGAAGGAAATGAGAGCTTTTCGGGAGATGAAAAGCTTGATATTGAACTTAAGAATGTTCATTTTTCATACAAGGACAACGAGGTTCTTAAGGATATAAGTTTTGTTGCAAATGCGGGAGAAATGACTGCGGTTGTCGGAGAGTCCGGAAGTGGAAAGTCGACCATAGCAAAGCTCCTTGCACATCAGTACGATACCGACGGCGGAAGCATAACCTTCGGCGGGAAAAAGATTACCGATCTAAGCTTATCGGAACTGAATTCCAAGATCTCGTTCGTATCGCAGGATGTATTTCTTTTTAACAGAAGTATTATGGAAAACATAAGGATCGGAAATCCCGACGCTACGGATGAGATGGTCTTTGAAGCAGCGAAAAAAGCGGCGTGTGATGAGTTCATAAAAAAGCTTCCCGAAGGATATCGTTCCAAGGCGGGTGATGCCGGAAAGAGATTATCGGGCGGTGAGAGGCAGAGAATAGCGCTCGCCAGAGCAATCATTAAAGATGCTCCCATCGTAATCCTGGACGAAGCGACATCATCCGTTGATATCGAAAACGAGGACAAGATCAACAAGGCGATAGATGAGATCATAAAAGGAAAAACAGTCATCGTCATCGCGCATAAATTAAGTGCGATGAGAAATGTCGATAAATTCGTGCTCATCAGAAACGGAAAGGTTGTAGGCGAGGGTAATAAAACCGAGATTATGAAGAACGAGTACTTCAAACAGCTCTACAAGCTTTCCAAAGACGCGGAAGATTGGATGGTCAATAACTCCGGAGATATTAAGGAGGAAAAAGCAATATGATAAAGCAGATAAGAAGGATCATAAACCTTGCGGGAAAGTATAAGACAAGGATAAGGCTTGCATATCTTTTTTCCTTACTTCGTGCGTTATGTTCATACGGCCCATACACACTTGCCGTATACATCATCAAGCTTTTGTATGAAAACAAGATGACCATGGAAAAACTCGGAACGATGATCGCGATCATTGCTGCGATGTTTGTAGGGCAGGTGCTCTTTTCGTATATGTCGGACAGACTCCAGTCTACGGCCGGATATCTGCTCTTTTCCGACCTTAGGATTAAACTTGGAGAAAAACTCAGGCACATGCCGATGGGATTTTTTACCGACGGAAATATCGGAAAGATCAGCACCGTGCTTGCGGTGGACATGGGATTTATCGAGACGAATTGCATGAACACGATATCCTCTTTTGTAGGTGATATCTGCTCGGAAATCTTGATCATATCGTTTATGACATTTCTTCATCCTTTGCTCGGAGCGCTTACTCTTTTTATGAGCCTTGTGATCGCGCTCATAGGAAATATTTCCATGAGGCATGAACAGGCGGAAGCGGACGGAAAACAGGCGCTTAACGAGGAGCTTTCAAGCCACGTTCTTGAATACATAGAAGGAATGGGCGTTATAAAGTCCTACAACATGGTCGACAGCGAGTCGACCGATATCGAGAATGCATTTGAAAAGATGAAGGATGAATGCATTGCATTTGAAAAAAAGGTAACGCCGAGCCTTAGGATCATGGAGTTTGCAAACGCTGTCGGAATCCTTTTGCTCATTTCTTTGTGCATAAGATTGTTTAGTATCGGCGAGATAGAAAGATTCAGAGCGCTTGCCGTATGCATTTTTTCTTTCGGCGTTTTCAGACCGATCAAGGAAGTATATCTTCAGGTCACGAGGTTTGCCGTTATGAACAGCAGCCTTAATCGCATGGAAGAAATATTCGACCTTGATGTTTTGGATGAAAAAGACATTGCGACAATCCCTGAGAGAGCTCCTGTCGGGGTTCCGGAGATTGAATTTAAAGATGTTTCTTTTGCCTATGAAAAAGAGAGCGTGCTGAGAAACGTATCCTTCAAGGTTGAAAAGAATACAATGGCTGCGCTTATAGGCCCTTCGGGCGGCGGAAAGAGTACTGTCGCAAGTCTTCTTACAAGATTTTGGGATGTAAACAGCGGAAAAGTTATGATACGAGGCGTTGATATAAAAGACGTGCCGATGGAGAACCTTATGGACAACATAAGCGTGGTGTTCCAGAAGGTGTATCTTTTCAAGGATTCTATCTATAACAATATAAGAATGGGAAGACCGGATGCTACACGCGAGGAGATCATTGAGTGCGCAAGGAAAGCAAGATGCATGGATTTCATAGATAAGCTTCCGTACGGGATCGATACGGTCATCGGCGAAGGAGGAGCATCGCTTTCCGGAGGCGAGGCGCAGAGAATTTCAATTGCGAGATGTATCTTAAAGGATTCGCCAATTGTAATCTTGGATGAGGCAACAGCCAGCGTTGATGCTGATAACGAAGCGTATATTCAGGAGGCGATCGATGAACTGTGCAGCGGAAAGACACTGCTTGTCATTGCGCATAGATTGAATACGATAGAAAACGCCGACGTAGTATACAAAGTGGAGAACAAAACGGTGGCATGAAGAGGCGAAAACGGACCGCAAAACACGTATCCTTGGTTCACTACCTCCACACCCACGCAAAAACACCGCCACTTGGGAAGAGTGGCGGCGTTTTTTGAATGTATTATTTCCGAATACGGAGGAAGTTGTAGTGTATGTCGTGTTAATATGTGGGCGTCATTAATAAATCCGGGCACCCGTGTTAAGTTACTTTATGCCTGTGCGAGCTGTCTTCCGAGATCTTCGCACTTAGAGATTCCGTCTTCGTCGGGAGCGCTGTTTACGATAAGGCCCTCACCGCCGATGATAGTAGCGCCTGCAGCTGTAAGTCTGTCCTGCCAATCGCGCATCCACTGACCGTCGCCCCAGCCGTATGAACCAAAGAGAGCGATCTTCTTGCCGCTTGCGAAACCTTCGTACTCAGCCATGAAAGGCTCAACTGTTCCTTCCTCAAGAACTTCAGCGCCCATAGCGGGGCATCCGAATGCGATAACAGACTCCTTTGCTGCGTCTGCAACGCTGATAGCGTCAAATGTAAGAACCTCAGCCTCACCGCCTGCAGCATTGATTCCGTTTGCTACAGCATCAGCCATTGCCTGAGTATTTCCGCTTCCTGTCCAAAAGATTACTTTTACTTTACTCATCTTATTATGTCCTTTCTTAGAAATTAAGTAAAAAATAGAGGTTATCCCCTTGAAAAATAAGTTAGCAAATGCTAACATAATAATCAATACAGATAGCTGATAATTATTATCATAAAAGAATATCAGAGTGATCATGGCCCGATGTAAAGCGGGTTATATTTTTGGATGCCGGTTAGCGTATGCTAACGCTGCCGCATTCATTAAAACGGGAGGAATTGCGGTGGGAGACCAAGTGCTTATAAAGTTATGCTCTCCGACTTTGGCAGGAATCAAGACAGGCAATCTTTTTACTGTTGATTGTGACGACATAGAATTATTCAATCATGAAGTCAGAGGATTTAATATTAGGCTCGCAGACAAGGGCCTTCGCATGATCCCGATCAAGTACTGGAACGGACATGTACTTATATATCTTTACAGACCATCTTTTTTAAAAAGAGATTTTTCCGACAAAGAGGTCTGCAAAGTCCTGAAAGAAAAAGGATATTCATATAACAATTCGGATCTTTGCGTAGCGGAGCTTTCCAAGCATCTTAGGAAAGATTCGAAATTCCCTCATGAGATAGGTCTTTTCCTTGGATATCCCGTAAAAGACGTTGTGGGATTCATGAACGATTCCAGAAAAGGCGTGCAGTACACAGGCTTTTGGAAGGTCTACGCTGATAAGGATTCGGCGCTTGCAACGTTTGACAGGTACAAAAGGGTAACGGAGATTTACAGCATGGCACACGAAAACGGCGCTTCATTAGAGCAACTTACTGTTGCGGGTTGAAAGGGGACATATGAGTAAAAAGCAGATAATCGGCGTTCTGAGAGAACGAGGATTCAGAGTTACCAAACAAAGAGAGATTATGGCAGATGTAATTGCGGAAAATGACGGAGCATCCTGCAAGGACATATGCTGCATCGTTAAGTCCAAAGACAGATCGATCGGAACGGCTACGGTCTATCGAATGATCAAGACTTTGGAGGATCTGGGGATCATCGAAAGGATCGATATGATCAAGCTGCACTGAGCAGTGGTATTTATTTAGAGTGAGGAAGTTATGAAAAAATGAAAGCAATAAATATTAACCCCATTGTTCTTATATTAGTCAATATCATCGCACCGACCATGTATATGTTTATCAGCGGAAGATACCTTCAATTGTTTTTGCTGATATTTGCATCCGTACTTATGGTCATGATGGGAAGATATAAGAGATTATTAGGATTTTGGCTTGTATACGCCCTTATGATGGGGACCTATACACTGACCATGCATATGGGCGACTTTCAATATATCGGATTATTTATCATAGTGGTCGTTCAGTGCATTCCGTGTATTGCACTTGCATCAATCCTGGTGAGCAAATACAATTCCGCGCAGCTTCTTTCTGCGCTTGAGACCATGCATGTTCCAAGAGTTCTGGTGGTGGCGGTGACTATTACCATCAAGTATATTCCCACATTTAAAAGAGAATTCTCATACATCACGGAATCGATGAGACTTAGAGGAATCGGATTTACCTGGAAAAAACCTGTTAAAAGCTTCCAGTTTTTTATCGTTCCGCAACTCTTTAGATGCGCAGCATTGGCGGAAGAAGTAACGGCCGCGGGTCTTGTAAAAGGAATAGATGCGCCTTTGAGAAGATCGTCTTACTTTGAAGAAAAATTCACCTTTGCGGATGCGACGGTTCTTGTTGTATTTGTTGTGGGACTTGTCGGAGGCTTTGTATGGAAACAAATGTAAAAAAAGAAAATGTGATAAAAGCTGATAATTTATGCTTTAGCTACGAGGAATCAAGCGAAGGCATAAGCGATGTTAATTTTGAGATAGACGAAGGAGAGATAGTTCTTTTAACCGGAAACAGCGGAAGCGGAAAATCAACGCTTCTTAAGTGCCTAAACGGCCTTATTCCGGCGGTTACCGAAGGCGAGCTGAAAGGTCTTTTGTCAATTGAAGGAGAGAAGTATTCGGATCTTAAGATGTACCGCCTCAACCAGATGATAGGTTCGGTATTCCAGAATCCGCGCTCTCAGTTTTTTACCGATAACACGACGGCCGAGCTTGTTTTCCCGATGGAGAACTACGGCTTTACCAAAGAGGAAATGCAGGAGAGACTTGAGAGTCTGAAAAAGACATTCGGGCTCGATGAGTTAATGGACAGAAATATCTTTTCTCTTTCAAGCGGAGAGCGTCAGCTCATTGCGCTGGCATCCGCGGTCACGATGAAGCAAAAGGTTCTTTTGTTTGATGAACCGAGTGCGAACCTTGATTACGGCAACGCCATGAAGCTCGGACGCATATTAAAAAGACTTCGCGATAAAGGCTATACGATAATTGTCGCCGACCACAGATTCTACTATCTGGGCGGAATGATCGACAAAGTTCTTTTCATGGACGAAGGAAAGCTACATCTTTGCAACAGCGAAGATGAATTCAAAAACGGCGATTACAACACTCGCAGCTTTGATCTTTTCTCTATTGATATTCCTTTTAGAGAAAAAGAAAATGCGGGGGAAGTGGTCGCAAGTCTCGAAAACGTGAAGTACAAAGATATTTTGAAGGACGTCAATCTTAAGCTCAATAAGGGCGAGATAACCGTTATTGTCGGAGACAACGGTGCGGGAAAGACCACTATTGCAAAGGCGCTCTGCGGAAGCATCAAACCTGACAGCGGGAAAGTCGACACGAAAGGACTTCCTTTCTTTATCATGCAGGATCCCGATTATCAGCTGTTTGGAACGTCTGTAAAAAACGAGCTTGAGCTTGTTAAAAATGATTCTGCGGCGATAGATCATTGTCTTGAGTATCTTGGTTTATCCAAGTATAAGTACAAGCATCCGTTTGACTTAAGCGGCGGACAGAAGCAGAGACTTCAGATTGGAATGGCGATGCTCTGCGACAGAGACCTGATCATCTTTGATGAGCCTACGAGCGGACTTGACGTGTACTCGATGCTAAGTGTCTCAAAGGAGATAAACAGGCTGCGTGACAAAGCGGGGGTTCTTGTGATATCGCACGACTACGAATTCATCAGGCATATAGCGAACAGGATAGTATATCTCAAGGACGGGGTGATTGAAAAAGATTTTATTTTGGATGAGCACGGCTTATCTGATTTAAATAACATTTTTAAAGAAATGCAGGAGGATAAAAACGTATGAAAATGTTGAAAATTAAGGATGTGGTAATGGTGGCGCTTTTGACGGCGATCTACTTTGTTGCCTACATGGTGGGAAGCAGCGTGAGCATGGTCTTCGGACCTTTCGGTCATGCTATCAGTCCCGGATTATGCGGGTTCTTTACGGGGGTTGTTTTTTATTTTATCAGTCGTAAGATCGGTAAATTTTTCCAGTATACTCTTATGCAGGCAATCGTAATGATTCTGTTTAGCATTATGGGCGCAGGCTATATTCCTTGGATCATCACTTCAATGATAGGTGCGCTTATAGCTGACTGGATCGCTTCAAGAGAAAGCAAACCGGCCGTTTGGAAGGTTGCAATTGCATCCGGAATCTTCCATATCGGACAGGCTTTGGGAGCAATCATTCCTTCAATCTTCTTTATGGAGAGCTACAAGGCTGATTGGATCGCAAGAGGTCAGACACCCGAGCGTATGGACGAGATGATCGCTGCAACAACGGGAGTGATGGGAATCTTAGCAACAATTCTCGTATTTGCTCTTTCTTTTGCAGGAATCTATTTGGGACACCTTATTCTCAGAAAGCACTTTGAGAAGAAGGAAGCTCAGGCAGCGTGATAGGCACGGAACGGTCCCACTTGATGGGAGTTAACGGTCCATTTTAGATATGATAAAATATGGTGGGAGGCGAAAGCTTTCCACCATTTTTTTTGTGAGGTGAAAAATATATGTGGCAGATTATTTTGATTCCTTTTTTGGGAACTGCGCTCGGAGCGGCGACGGTATTTCTTTTTAAAAAAGCTATCGGGGAAAAGATGCAGCGAGCACTTACGGGATTTGCATCGGGGGTGATGGTTGCGGCTTCTTTTTTCAGCCTTATTCTTCCTGCGCTCGATCAGACTGCGGATATGGGAAGGCTTGGTTTCATACCGGTCTGTATAGGCTTTGGCGTGGGCATGCTGTTTCTTTTGGTGCTTGATATAGTTATTCCGCATATGCATCTGGATAAATTGGAGGAAGGCCCAAAGAGCGGACTTAAGAGAACAACAAAGCTCGTGCTTGCCGTTACACTGCACAATATTCCCGAAGGAATGGCGGTTGGTATTGTATGCGCCGGATGGATGAGCGGAAATAGCGCGATAACTTTTACAGGGGCGCTGGCACTTGCACTCGGTATAGCCATCCAGAACTTTCCTGAGGGAGCGATTGTATCAATGCCGCTTTTGGGAGAGGGAGTTCCGAAGGGAAGAACCTTTTTGTACGGCGTACTTTCCGGTATTGTTGAACCAATCGGAGCACTTCTTATCATCGCAGCTTCGTCATTACTTATCCCGACGATGCCGTATCTTTTGAGCTTTGCCGCAGGTGCGATGATCTATGTTGTAGTCGAGGAGCTTATTCCCGAGATGTCGGAAGGAGAACACTCCAACATCGGAACGGTGTGCTTTGCGATAGGATTTATAGTGATGATGGCGCTTGATGTGGGACTAGGTTAAAGGAGATATTATGAATTACAAGACTATTGATATGACAAAATATGCAAGAAAAGAGCATTTTGATCACTTTAGGAGCATGGTCTATCCGTTCGTTACAATGACGGTGCAGGTAGATATATCCGATTGGATCGTAAGACTTAAAAAGGCTAAGTATCCTCTTTTTCTTTGCTTTCAATATGCGGTAAGCAGGGCTGCCAATGCAGTTCCCGAGTTTCGCCAGAGAATAAAGGGCGACGGCATAATCGAATATGATTATTGCAACCCGTCATATACGGTTGCGCTTCCCGATGAAACCTACAGGTATTGTCTTGTTAATACGGATCAGCCGCTTGAGGATTATCTTGCGGAAGCCAAGGTTAAACAGGAAAAAGCTCTTAGCGACGAGCATCTTGAAGAAGAGGGCGAGTCTGAGAGTCATCTTTATACTTCAGTTGTTCCGTGGCAGGATTTCACAGGCGGAACCATGCCTTATCCCAGCTCTGATTTCTCGGTTCCCAACGTTGTCTGGGGCAAATATAAATCCGAGAAGTATCTTGCGATGGAAGGCGGCAACATTGTAGAAAAAACAAAGACAACGATCCCTGTCGTTGTCTTTGTAAACCATGCCCTTATAGACGGGCTTCATATATCCAAGTTCTATTCCAATCTTGATGAGGAACTGGCTAAGATGCAGTTCCCTGTTATGATTTAAAGAATTTCATTTCTTCATTGAGCTGTATAGCGATATCTTTCAGGCCGTCAGCTGAGGTTGCAAGTGTTGTGACCGTAGCCGAGAGCTCCTGCATGGAAGCGCCGGTTTCTTCCGAAGAAGCGGCATTTTCTTCGGATATCGCCGAAAGAGCGCTCATTGTATCAACAACGGCATTCTTGGATGTGGCGCAAGTGTCAGCGCCCTCTGATATAAGCTGAACACCGCCTACGGTGCTTCCTATATCATCAAGCATTCCGTTTACGGCTTCAAGAGTCTCGCCGATAGCTATCTGCTGCTCATTATTGCCGTTTTTAACGTCTTCGGCTGCTGCAACAGCGGCTTTACTCTGTTCGAGAAGCGTACTCATCTCTTTCATGATATCATCAGCCATTGCCTTGGAATCGTCGGCAAGTTTACCAATCTCTTCAGCAACAACCGCAAATCCTTTTCCTGCTTCACCGGCTCTCGCTGCCTCGATGGAAGCGTTAAGAGAAAGGAGGTTGGTCTGAGTTGCAATGGAAGTGATTCCTTCAACTTTTTCACTGATATTGTCAACGGCTTCCTGAGTAGCCTGAATTGTATTGGCAATGTCGTCGATCTTGGCAGTCATCTCAACGGAAGAATCTTTGAGGAGTGTAAGCGATTTACTTGAAACCTCAGAAGCTTCTTTCATCTTGCCGGCAAGTCCCGACAGATCGTCCGTAGATGTCTGAACGTTTCCGACAGCGTCGCCGATCTTACTTACGTTTTCTGTTGCGCTCTGGATCTCGTCAGCCTGCTGTGTGGCACCGGATGCGATCTCCTGAACTGCGTTCGATACGTCTTCCGCGGTCTGTGCGATCTGGTTGGCCATATCGGAAAGCTCATCGGATGACTTTCCTACGCCGATAGCGGATTCTTTTATATGGCTTACAATATCACTCAGAGTTCCTATAACAGAATTGGTCGCCTTGGAAATGGCACCGAATTCGTCTTTTCTTTTATCAAATTTATCAACCTTAACAAATCTTCCGTCGGCAAGTGCGCCGAGGGATTCGTTTACGGCTGCGATGGGCTCTGTAAAGCTCTTAGCTATGAGGAATGAGATCACTACAGCTATGGCAAGCAGGATGAGTCCAAGGATAACAACAGTGAGTGCGGAACGTGTTGCCGAAGACATGATCTCGTAATTGGTTTCGGAAACAGCAACAACGAAGCCTGTAACAGGCTCTTTTACCCATGCCGTGTAGGTGAGCTTTCCGTCTATCATGCTCTCGAACATGCCGTTCATAGCGGTCGAAGTCATGTATTCTTCTTCAGAGTGAACGATAGGCTCATCCTCGGGAGTAATCTCGAACTGAGAGTGAGCTGCGACTGTACCTGCTTTGTCGGTGATGTATCCGTTTTTAACGTTATCTGCAAGAAAGCCGTGAAGGACGCTAAGGTCAAAGCTTCGCTGCAAGGTTCCGATCATCTCGCCGTTTGAGGGGTCGAAGACGGGAACGATGATAATGGCGATTCTGTTTCCCGCGGCCTTACTTATAACGATCTCGGAAACCGCAACGCTTTTGGTTGCCCAGCATTCCTGGAAATAAGCTCTGTCCGAGATATTTGTCGAATCCTTGCGGTCGGTTCTTATAAGCTGATCGCCGCTGGGGATCGAAAGAATCGTATTCTTGTTTCCGTCATTGATGTTGGAATTGATCTCATCCATCTGACGAAGGATAATCTCCCTCTTTTCCTCGGCACCTTCCTGATCCCATGTCTTAACATAGTCGATCGTGCTCTGCGCCGACGCGCACGTCTGGAGCGCAACGAGGTTCTGATGTATGAGTGTTTCAAATTTACTTTCAACAAGTTTGGAATCTGAATTAAGAAGATCCAAAGCATCTGTCTTTGCTTTGCCTGTCGCGGTCTTATAGCTTACAAGCACCGCAAGTGCAAGAGGAACGATAACTACAATGAGCATTATCGCTATAAGTCTGGTCTTTATGCTGTCTTTAAAACTAATATCACTGCGCTTTTTTTGCTTACCAACATTAGATTTCGCCGCCATAAACACCTCCGTGAAGAACTGGATAGAAAAATGGACTGAATTGCTTTTATGAAATTGGAAGAACTGTTATCGTGTCTCTTTTTCTCGGGAAAAAGAGCTTGTCCCTGCGAGAGGGCTCATATTAAATTTTACATCGAAAGCAAACTAAATAGCGTGTGTTTATGAACTTTTAATCAATATTTTATAGGAAATATATGAGCGGGGGAGGGGGCGTGCACGCGGAAAACGGTGTAAATCAGCCACATAGCCCTTTGCGCCTGCAGGGGAAGAGGTTATAATAGAACAAACTATAAGTGAGGAAAAGAGTATGAACATACAAATATTCGGAACAAAAAAGTGTAACGACACCAAGAAAGCAGAGCGATTCTTTAAGGAGCGCGGTATCAAATTTCAATTTATAGACATGAAAGAAAAAGGAATGAGCAAGGGTGAACTCACATCAGTTGCAAGTGCAAACGGTGGCATCATGAACATGATAAATCCCGACGCAAAAGACAAAGACGCCGTTGCACTCATGCAGTATATTGCCGACGAAGACAAACTCGAGAAGCTCCTTGAAAATCAGCAGATAATCAAGACCCCTGTTGTCCGTAACGGCAAGCAGGCGACACTCGGCTACCAGCCCGATGTTTGGAAGAAGTGGGAGTAAAGTTGCTATCGTAAATAAAAAATACTTTGTGAATGGGGAGTAGCATGATCATAAAAAACGAGATACCTATACTTGAATACGACGACCACTCCAAGGAAGTGATCACACCAAATCACGGGAGCGAAGAACTGAAGCTGCCGGAGAAGTGTCTTTTTGCCTTCCTAGGAGAGGTGGTTGATAAATACGCCAAAGAGCATGACGCGGAGATCGCTGAAGAATACATCACGGTTTCGCACAACGTGAATGTTTATATTTTGCATGAAAAAGATGAGGATATATGCCTGGTTCAGCCGACGATAGGCGCGCCGGCGGCGACTTCGCTGCTTGATTTTCTTGTGACCTGCGGATGCAAGAAAGTGATTGCGGTCGGTTCGTGCGGAGTGCTTGCGGACATTCCCGAGAACGCTTTTCTTGTTCCGACAAAAGCGCTCAGAGCAGAAGGAACGTCATATCAGTACTTGCCGGCTTCAAGGTATATCGAGCTCGATGAAGAGCCGGTAGCCGTGATCGAGAACTGCTTCAAAGAGCACAAGCTTCCTTTCGTGACATGTACGACTTGGACCACCGACGGATTTTTCAGAGAGACAAAAGACATGGTGAAATACCGTTTGGAAGAAGGCTGCTCCGTAGTTGAGATGGAGTGCTCCGCACTTGCTGCCTGCTGCAGGAAAAGAGGCGCCAAGTTCGGACAATTTCTTTTTACTGCGGATTCGCTTGCGAATGTACATGAGTACGACTCCAGAGATTTCGGATTTGATTCGCATGAGAAGGCTCTTTTGCTGGGACTGGATATACTAAGAAGTTACAAGTGACCGACGGATATTCTAAGAAGTTACAAGTGATCGGCGCGGCGGGGATATGAAGATACAAGTGTGACGCTGTCTGAATAAAAAAGAAGTGGGAGTAATAAGATGGATTTTAAAAAGATAATGGAATCGGATGAATATGATTTCATTAGGAAAAACGATAGATTGGGAAAGAGGATAATGCTTCTGGGTCTTGGCGGAAGTCATGCGTATGGAACAAGCAATAAAAACAGCGATATCGATTTTAGAGGTGTTACATTGCATAAACCGTCAGATCTTTTGGGGCTCACACAGTTTGAGCAATATGAAGATGATAAGACGGATACTGTAGTATACGGCTTCAATAAGATGGTAAAACTGCTGCTGGATTGCAATCCAAATACATGTGAGATCCTCGGACTCGATGAAGATCAATACCTGATCAAGAGTGAACTTGGTCAAGAACTTATAGATAATACCGGGTTGTTTTTGTCCAAAAGAGCTATAAAATCATTTGGAGGATATGCGGATTCTCAGCTTCGAAGACTTCAAAATGCCATAGCCAGAGATACACTTCCTCAGAGCGAAAGAGAGAAACACATCTTGAAGTCTGTTATGCACGCGCTTGAAGATGTGAACAGAAGGTTTTACGGAAAAACCGACGGCGGTCTTAAGGTGTATATTGATAAAGCGGTGAATCCCGAGCTGGACACGGAAATATTTGTGGATGCGGATTATAAGCATTTTCCGCTGCGTGATTATGAAGATGTGTGGGGCGTTATGAGAAGCGTCGTGCGCGATTACGATAAGATCGGCAAGCGAAATAAGAAGAAGGACGACAACCATCTCAACAAGCATGCGATGCACCTAATCAGATTGTTCATGATGGCGATCGATATTCTTGAAAAGGGCGAGATCAGGACACACAGAGTTAATGATCTTGATCTGCTTCTTTCGATTCGAAGAGGTGATTTCATGGAACCGAGCGGATCGTTCTCGGCTGCATTTTTTGAGATGCTCGACGAATACGAGAGAAAGCTGGATGAAGCTGCGGCTAAAACAAAGCTTCCCGATAATCCTGACATGGAAAAGGTCGGAAAGTTTGTAGAGCGCATAAACAGATATGCTATAACAGAGGAAAAAGAATGAGAGATATTTTAAAAGAAATAAATGAGAAGTTGGATGAAATCGAGGCAAAAGAAAAGGTGAAGATATTACACGCTGTCGAATCCGGAAGCAGGGCATGGGGATTTGCTTCGCCTGACAGTGATTATGATGTAAGATTCGTTTATGTAAGAGAGCGTGATGACTATCTGTGCCTGAATGAACCAAGAGATGTCATAGAGTGGCAGCTTGATGAGGTGCTTGATATTAACGGCTGGGATCTGAAAAAAGCGCTTAAGCAGTTTGCCAAAGGAAATGCAACGCTGTTTGAGTGGAGCGGATCACCCATTGTTTATCGGACAACACCCGAGTGGGGCATTATTACGGAAGTTTCCAAAAAGTATTTTTCTGAAAAATCAGCAGTGTATCATTATTACGGTACGGCGAACAGCACTTACCATGACTATCTTACCGGTGAAAAAGTTCGCTACAAAAAATATTTCTATGCACTAAGACCGCTCCTCGCCGCTATGTATATTGAAGAAAACCACGTAGCGCCGCCGGTTCTTTTCGACGATCTACTAAAGCTCGATATTCCCGAAAAGCTCAGGCTTGCGATAGACGAGCTGCTTGAGATTAAGAAAAGAACTACCGAAAAAGAGGAAAATCCTCAGCTTCCGGTTATACAGGAATTTATAGAAACTGAGGTCTCCAGACAAAAAGAGATAGCTAATAATCTTGCAGACGATCATAATAAGGATTGGTTTGCGCTTGATGAGCTGTTTAGAAAGATCATAAATAAATAAGCTTTTACTTATTGTATTCCCTTAACGCATGGTAATAGTACTTGCGTATTTTTTCTTTGAGAGATGCGGGTTTTACAACTATGGCGTCTTTTCCGAATCGTCTGAAGTATTCTTCAAGCTGCAAAGCAGGCCAGTCGAAGTAGTAGAGATTACCTTCTATCTTCGATACAAGAGGCCTGTTTTTTGTTATGACTTTAAACATTCTGATTCCGTTTTGGCTGAGGCGTACTACAGCTTTTACATTTGATGATACCGAATGAGGGCTTCGGATTGCTTTTTCCCGGAGTTCCTTTTGTAATTCTTCATCAATCTTAAATTCATCGGACGTTATGAACACGCTCCGAAGTCTGGATATTCTAAAGGTTCTGGGAGTGCGGGTTTTAACATCTCTGCAGATCAGGTAGTTGCACTGTTCCTCTTTTGAGGCAGCGATGATATAAGGTTCCACAACAAAAGTATGCTTGCGCTCTGAGTTGGTTGATAAGAAAGTGATTACTCTGCGAGCTTCAAGCGCCTTGGTGAGGTCTTCGTAGGTATCCTTGAAAATGATTGTTTCTCTTTCGTTTCGCGGTATCGAAAGATATGAATTGAACATATCCTTAAGGTATTGCGAAAGCGAAGTGTCTTTTAGCATGTTAAGCTCAATGATCTTAAGAATGTCATACGAAGCTCCGCTGACGGTCAGCGTAAGGGCGGAGTTCTTGCCGCTTTGCAGGCTGTCGGCTTTTATGTATGTGCTGATGATCTTGTCGGCAAGGGCGGATGCAGCCTTGTTTGATATCGAAGTTATATTGGTGAGATCCTTCATGATGTTATCAAGAAGAGCCTCGCTGTCGTGGCGGTATCTGTCAAAGTAATTCACGATGAGAGTCTTGAGGAATGCGTTGAGATTAACAGACTCATCGCTCTTGGTGAATTCAAAGAGCTCGGCGTCGTTGATCAGTCTTGTTCTTGTCTCTTCCGAAAGATATATTTTATATTTCTCTGTCATAATAATCCTCTTATTTGGGGTTGTGATTTTAATTAAATACTACGTAAATAAGCTGATAATTATATTATATTGGGGTTGCACTGAAGCGTCAATCTGCATCTTTTTATCTCCAAAAATATGAGCTATGATGTAATCACAACAAAGCCAAAGACACATACAGCAAACGCATGGTGACTTATGGGCAAGTACCGGATTCATAGTCCGGCTTTGTGGGTTCAAATCCCACACCTTCCCAATGGGAAGTGTGTCTTGATACGGCTTAATGAATAGGTGCATACAGCAATTAATACATTTTCACGTCGATCACACGTGACCTGCATGTGCAGGTTAGTGAGCCGGGCACTATCCCGGCTGCACCTAGTAAAAAGGAGAGAAAGATATGTTAGAGTTTTTAAAAAGAGAAGCAAACAAAACACATACGGAAAATGGCGCGGCTACTTATGTTTCGACACAGTCTGATTGTCTTGATCTTTTTGCGACGATCGGCGCGCTCAGAAATGCATCCGATGATGAGATCATAAATAGATTCATGAAGGCATACGCAGAGAATGCAGAGCTTGCGATGAAGATGCTTTTCTTCGCAAGAGATATCAGAGGCGGTCTCGGTGAGCGAAGAGTGTTTAAGGTGATACTTAAATACCTTGCGGTATGTGAGCCCGAGTCGGTAAAAAAGAATATCGAAAATGTTGCCGAGTACGGCAGATTCGACGATCTTCTTGCACTTATGAATACATCTGTGGAGAAAGAAGTGACGGATTACCTCGAGAAAATTCTCAGAGCGGATATGCAGACCGTCTTGGTTGACGGCGAGAATGCCAACATTTCACTTCTTGCAAAATGGCTTCCTTCAATAAATGCAAGCAACAAAGAGACTGTACGTAATGCAAAAAAGATAGCGAAAGCCATGAACATGACGGAGAAAGAGTACCGTAAAGTTTTGGCGATGCTTAGAGCTCAGATCAAGATCATAGAGAATAAACTTCGCGAGAAAGATTACTCTTTTGACTATAAGAATCAGGCATCAAAAGCGCTTTACAAGTACAGACAGGCTTTCATCAGAAATGACGGTGAAAGATATCGCGCTTTTATTGAGGAAGTAAAAAATAAACCCGGCGTAATGAACACGGGCACGCTCACGCCATACGACGTGATATTGCCTGCGATAAAAAGAGCTGAGCTTTCCGAGGATGAGAGAAGCGCCATGGATGCAACATGGAATGCGCTCGAGAACTTTGCGGGCTCAGAGGATTCGCTTGTAGTTGTCGACGGCTCGGGTTCGATGTACTGGGACTATAATATAACGACGCTTCCCGCGGCGGTTGCGCAGTCTCTGGGCATATACTTTGCGGAGAGAAATAAAGGTAAGTTCCACAACCATTTCATCACGTTTTCGACCAATCCCAGATTGGTTGAGATAAAAGGCGAAGATATCGTGGAGAAAGTGCGCTACTGCATGAGCTTTAACGAGTGCGGCAATACCAATATAGAAAAAACTTTTATGTTGATATTAAATACTGCGGTTCGCAACAGGCTTAAACAGAAGGATATGCCTAAGAAGCTGTTCATAATCTCCGACATGGAGTTCGATAGCTGTGCACGTGATTCAAGCATGACCAATTTTGAAAATGCCAAAGCGGCGTTTGCAAAACGCGGTTACAAGCTTCCCCAGATAGTTTTCTGGAACGTGAACAGCAGGAACAGACAGCAGCCCGTCAGGGTCAATGACCAAGGCGTGGCGCTTGTGTCAGGCTGCAATCCTCAGATCTTTTCAATGTTAAAAGACGGTAATTTTGAGCCTTATAAATTTATGATGAGCGTTCTTTCGACAAAGCGTTACGAGAGAATTGCCGCATAACTGTGAGAACCCGGCTTAGTATTTTATGAGCCGGGTTACGAAAGGAAAGAGAAATGAATACAATTGAGATTAAAGGAAAAGTAAATACTGCTCTTTGCTATGCCAAGGTAGTTGAGGACGAGGCAATCGAGCAGATCAGAAGAATGTGCGACTACCCCATGACGGAGGGCTCGAAGATAAGAATCATGCCCGATGTTCATGCTGGAAAAGGCTGCACTATCGGAACCACAATGACGATCGCAGACAAGGCGGTACCAAACGTTGTCGGAGTTGATATCGGATGCGGAATGTATACCGTTAACCTCGGAAAACAGGAGATCGACCTTGAGAAGTTTGATATGGCCGCTTTTACCATTCCTTCGGGAAGAGAGGTTTGGGAGGGAAGACAGGAGAGATTTGACCTTACCGAGCTTCGCTGCTACAGACAGCTTAAGGAGGCAAAAAGACTCGAGAGATCGCTGGGAACGCTCGGCGGCGGCAATCATTTCATCGAGATTGATAAAGCCGCTGACGGCACACAGTACCTTGTGATCCATTCGGGTTCGAGAAATCTCGGAAAGCAGGTCGCGGAGCTGTATCAGGCACTTGCAGTCGACCTTGATAAAGGAATCGGCGAGTATCTGGAGTCGCGCGAGGAACTTATCAAGACCTACAAAGAGCAAGGAAGACGTGCCGAGATACAGTCTGCGTTAAAAGAGCTCTATAACAAAAAGTACAACGAGGGCCCGATGACTATGCCGGAGGACCTGTGCTACTTATCGGGCAAATATCTCGAGGACTATCTTCATGACGTGGAGATCTGTCAGAGATTTGCAAAAAGAAATCGTGAGAAGATGGCGGAGATTCTTTTGGAGAAAACTGGTCTCGCAGCCGGAGAGTCTTTTCACACGATCCACAACTACATTGACACTGATGAGATGATCCTAAGAAAGGGATCGATCGCCGCGCACAAGGGCGAGAAGGTTCTTATCCCGATCAATATGAGGGATGGTTCTGTTCTTGCGGTCGGCAAGGGTAATCCCGAGTGGAATTACTCGGCTCCCCACGGCGCAGGTAGACTGATGTCGAGAAATGCAGCGAAGAGAAATCTTTCGATGGAGGAGTATAAAGAGGCGATGAAAGGCGTTTATACTTCGTCAGTCTGTGAGTCTACGCTCGATGAGGCGCCCATGGCGTACAAGTCGCTCGAGGATATCATTGATGTGATAAAAGAGTCTGTGGAGATCATCGATGTGATGAAACCGATCTACAACTTCAAGGCGGCTGACTGAAAGGTGAGTGTATGCCTGCGTGGGGCAGGCGTACATTTATACCACAGGTTTAATGCAATATAAATTTTGCTGTGGTATCATACGATATATAAAGAGAGAAGCGGGGCAAAAAACATAGTGTTCCCGGAAAGGAAAAGACATGACAACATTTAATCGCAAATATTATTTCTATAGCGAAAGTTATAAATCATCACTTCAGTATTATGCTGAGTGCGGATTTGGTTTCATGCGCTCATTTAAGGATAGTCAAATGCGAAAGAATGTTGATCTTGCGAGGATCCTAAATAGTTGATCCAAGCTGATAAATAAACATGTTTTGCGTACCGCTTACCTTGAATGAGGCAAGCGGTTTTTTCATTACCTAAAAAAGTAGTGCTCGGTAAAAAGAGCTTATGAAAGAAAGGAGCAAACATGGTTACATTACCTGCCATTGATATGGCGGCAACAGGTAGGAACATAATAAAGCTACGTCAGGATGCAGGTCTGACAGTCAGAGATCTGCAGGAGATGTTTGGGTTTACAACGCCACAGGCGATATACAAGTGGCAGCGCGGGACAGCGATGCCGACGATAGATAATCTGGTTGTGTTGGCGGCAGTTTTTGAAGTTTCGATTGACGACATAATAGTTGTTGATACATGCATTCATGCGCAGATAGGCGCTTGAAAGGAAAATAGAATAAAGGGGCTGTGAGTAAACGCAGCTCCGCAATGGGTAGGTATGCCTAGTGGCGAAGGCAGGGGTCTGTAAAACCCTGACACCGGAAACACCGTGAGTTCGAGTCTCACCCTGCCCACTTAAGTTTGCGTGACCGAGATGGCTTATGGTACTACCCTGCTAAGGCAGAGCACGTTTTTTCGTGCCGAAGGTTCGAATCCTTCCGCAAACGCTCATGTGTCATCCGATGACACTGTACAACAAGATCATATGATACGATAATATGATTAGAACAATGATATGGAGCGGCGATAAGCCGCGGAAAGTTAAGGGGATTGTTTTAGAATGTACTACGTAACTATCAACAAGCAATTTAATAACAAACAGTTTATGCAGTTCTGCAAAAATCAGAAGTGCTTTGTTAGTTATGCAAATTGCAAGTTGGTGGAAAGCGGTCCCGGATTCATAAAATGATGGATGATCCGGAGCATTAAAAATATGATCGAAGAGATCAGTAGCCACTTAGCTTGCAATAAGTTAGGTGGTTTTTTAATGCTTATTTTTTGAAAAGGAGATTAAGAAAAAATGGATTATCCGGTTATTGATATCGAAGGAACAGGAGCACATATAAGAGAGCTGATCAGAGAAAGTGGCCATACGGTCACAGAGGTTTCAGAATATCTCGGAGCAAGTACATCCTTGGTATACAGATACATAAGAGGGGAAGTACTTCCAAGCATTGATAGGATTGTAGCGCTCTCTGTATATCTTGAAGTTCCTATTGAAAGAATAATTGCAGTCGATTAAGACTGCACCATGCGGTATGGGGTAATGGTAGCCCACAGGATTTTGGTTCCGGTAATCTTGGTTCGATTCCAAGTGCCGTAGTTATGACGTAGTAGCCAAGCCGGAAAGGCAACGGACTGCAACTCCGTGAGCGTGAGTTCGAATCTCACCTACGTCTTTATGGGCTTGTAGCTCAAATGGTAGAGCGGGAGATTGAAGATCTCCGCGTAGAAGGTTCGATACCTTCCGAGCCCATCATGCTTCCTTGGCAGAGCGGATATGCACCGGCCTTTTAAGCCGAGAGATGCGGGTTCAACCCCCGTGGGGAGCACTTAGCTGTTGTAGCTCAGTTGGTAGAGCAACGGTCTCTTAAACCGAAGGTCGTGGGTTCAACCCCCACCGGCGGCACTAATGCGGTATAGCTCAATTGGAAGAGCACCTGACTCTGACTCAGGGTGTTGCTGGTTCGAGCCCAGCTACCGTAGTTCTGGACATGTAGCTCAATGGTAGAGCATCCGGCTGTTAACCGGAGGGTTGTGGGTTCGAATCCCACCATGTCCGCTTTTTATGATTTCTAAGTTTTTGGGCTTTTAAGAATTGAAAGAAACATCATAAGCTATTTATTCTGAAGGAGAATTAAAACAGGAGTCTACCTTGAGAAAATTCGGAATTTCCGAATTTTCTACAAAGCCAACATATTTCTATAATTTAGATATGATTATTTACAAATGAAATACCCATATTAGTAAAAAGAATTTACTGATATGGGTATTTTTGTGATTGTAAGGGGTGTAAACTAGAGAGGAAAGTGCAAAATTTAAGGAGAACCGCAATGCGACCGACAAGAACGGAAAAAGAAAATGCGATGAGGGAGAAGATAATCCCTGAATTATACGCTAATGAATACAACAAATTTATAGGCTTTGAGGTGCTGGAACTAAGCGCGACGTACAGCAAGGCGAGGATCAAGGCTGACACGAGACTTCACAATACGTACGGAAGTATCCACGGCGGAGCGCTGCTGTCATTTGTCGATGCGATGGCGGGTGCGACGGGAAGTATGAGCGGATATTATGTGACGACGGTTTCCGCGAACCTGAATTTCTTGCTTCCTGCGGTGAACACTGAATACATTTACTGCGAGTGTATGAAACTCAAGACAGGTAAGCACATACTGGTATTTGATATACGAGTTACCGACGACAACGGAAATCTTTTGGACAGCGGTGAGTTCTCGTTCTTTGCAAGCAAGGTTCCGGTACTTGGAGACAATCTGAAATTCTAGGTAGCGAGCGAAGCTGCCAAAAGATCGTCGGGGCGTGATAGCCGCGCGACCCGCGCATAGTATGAGGTGACGTATTTACCATGGAAATGATTATCAAGCATTTTTCCGAGCTCACCACCACCGAGCTCTATGAGATTTTAAAAACCAGATTCGAGATCTTCGTAACCGAGCAGGAGTGCCTGTATCAAGATCTTGACGATAAAGATCAAGACGCGATCCATGTTTTTTGCATGAATGAAAAAGGACGTGTGGCAGGGTGCCTCAGAGTCTTTTGGAATGACGAGGCAGCAGGCGTTGCGCAAATAGGAAGAGTGGCGACGCTTGAGCACGGCAAAGGAATCGGCGGAGAGATTCTGCATGCCGGTGTGAAAGTTGCCAGAGACAGGCTCGGCGCGAAAAAGATAACTCTGCATGCGCAGGAGTACGCCATCGGCTATTACGCAAAAGAGGGCTTCGAAGTCGTGTCCGACATCTTCATGGAAGACGGGATTCCGCACGTGACGATGGAGCTGGCTGTTATGCTATAATGGAGTATATAGAGAGATGCATGTGAGTGGTAGATTCGTAAATGACCCGATAAACACACCCATATCGGCAAAATAAAAATCCGATATGGGTAAAATTTTTGCTTGACTACGACGTAACGTAATAGTTTACGCTTTAATTACACGTGAAGGAGGTACAGCTATGAAAACAGTAAATGAGGTGAGTAAGCTGACGGGAGTGAGTATACGCACACTGCAGTATTACGACAAGATCGGGCTTCTTAGGCCAACAGAGTATACGGAAGCCGGCTACAGGCTGTATGACGATACGGCGCTGGAGAGATTACACCAGATTTTGCTGTTTCGTGAGCTGGAATTTCCGCTGAAAGACATTAAAGAAATAGTAAGCAGATCTGATTTTGACAAGAAAAAGGCACTGGATCAGCAGATTAAGCTCCTGGAACTTAAGAAGGAGCACATCGAAGATCTGCTCACCATGTGCCGCGACCTAAAAAAGAGAGGAGTGAAGAATTTGAGTTTTACGGCATTTGATTCGAGTAAGATCGAAGAATATTCAAGAATGGCGAAAGAGCAGTGGGGCAAAACGCCCGCATATAAAGAGTTTGAGGAAAAGAGCAAGGATCGCACGAAGGAAGATGAGAAAAATCTTATGGTCGAGCTTATGAAGATCTTTGAGGAATTCGGAGCTATCAAGGATAAAGAACCTGCTTCCAAAGAGGCTCAGGCGATAGCCAAGAAGCTACAAGATTTCATAACCAAGAACATGTATACCTGCACAAAGGAGATATTATCAGGGCTTGGCAAGTGGTATGTATCAGGCGGCGAAGTGACCGATAATATTGAAAAAGCCGGAGGTCCCGGCACCGCGGAGTTTGCCTCCAAAGCAATACAGATATACTGCGGTAGATAAGAAAACGGCATGCATATCAGCTAAAAGCTTTGATATGCATGCCGTTTATTTTTTACTTGTTGAGTTTTTCCATGAAACTGTCGTAATCCAGGGTTCCTCGAATCTCTTTATATGATAAGGAATCGTATTTTTCGATCATCTTTTTGATCTCGTCTTCAGACATGTTTTTGTCGACATTATTATGGTACTCGGAAGTGCCTTCATAATCATCTGATGACGCAAGTTCCTCTTCCGAAGGAACACCGTCACCGTTGATATCATTGAAATTGTTATCCACGGACCAAACGGTTGTTTTAAGTTCACCGTCATCATTTATGGACATGTATGTGTTGTAATAGATTGCTCCGGCATGATCGGCGTTTCCGTTATAGACAACATTTTCTTTTTCGGCATAGCTGTAGCCGACGTTACCCATAGCGCCGTATGCCCACCTATCCATGACAAGGTGAGTGTGGCCATTCTTAAAGGTGTAGAGAGTAACCCAGTAACCGGAAGGTCCAAGGACCAATTCGGGGATATCATCATCATCCACATATATAAGATCAAAATCCATATCGCTACCGTTATATTTATAGATATTGGCGATCTGAGCGTATGCTTCTTTGTAGTTGTCGTATTTTCCGTCTTTGTTATCACCGAGGATCACCGATTTTATTCCGTTGATCGTAAGGTCTGTGCCCATCTCTGCCGCCTGTTTTTCTCTTATGTCGACAAAATAAGCAAAGGGTTCTTCACTGTCTGTTGTGGCCAGGATCAAGGATAAACACTTACCATGACCTGAGTCTCCGACAAATGCAATATCATCCATACCGTTTGCGTCAATGTCAAAGAAACCGACAGCTTCAATGGTTTTTATATGTTGAATATCTTGAAGTTCATCAGAAAAGGATGGTACAAAGTTGTCGATAAACTTTCCGTCTTTTTCAATGATCATTTCTGCTTGGTCGGGTTTTTCCTGATAGGTTACAAAATGTACCGGGGAGTCATACTGAGCAAGATTAACGTCAAAGGTCTGCTCCGGAACACAGTAATCGTCCCACTGAATCTCGTTGGATTCAAAGACAAGGTCATCACCCGACTTGGTGAATTTTACGATCCTGTCGGCGTCGCTTCCGTAATATGAAGTAGACTCTATATTCACACTTTTTTCCTGACTCACCTTAAGACGAAGAGTGTATTTATCACCCGTTTTTTCGCCTGATATGCACTCATATCCTTTATGGCGAGCATCGCTATCCCAAATTGTTTTGTAAAAAGAGTCGTTCTTTTCGATATACTCCCAATCGATATCATCATTACCCGGCATCAGATCCTTGCCGGTATGTCTTTTGATAAAATCTGCAAGATCGGATTTTTTTATAACACTGAGCTTCTCGTATTCAGTGAGCGGACTGCGATCAGTGGCCTTCAAATAGTCATTTATTTCTTCTTCGCCGCAATCCTCGGAACTTATTCCGGCGCCGAGTTTAATAACCTTCTCCCAATCTATCTCTTCGGGAGAATTAAAACCATCTTCCAAGAATCCGTTATATTCCATTGTGTTAAAAAGATCTGTGAACTCAGAAAGTTCATCGGCAGAAAGCTCTTCGCCGGGTTCGCTGCTTTCGGCATCTTTTTTGTCCGAGTCGTCATCGGAAGCCTCGCCCTGCGTACCGCCGCCTGTTTGCGATTCCTCGTTTTCAGCGACAGATCCGCTGTCTGTTGACTGACTGTCCGGTGAAGATACGGACGAACTACAGCCTGAAACGATCAGCGCTGCCGCCAGTATCGGTAAAAGACATTTTGTTTTCATGAAAAAAATCCTCCTATAAGCGCGTTGTCATTTTAGAACTTTATACCATAATATATCATTGCGTCAATTGCGACATCAAATCATTGTACGTTATGGATCCCATAAGTTTCTTCCATTCGTACTTTTCGTAAGTCTCGATTGTTTTTTCAAGTTCTTTTTTATCCATGTTTGGGTCCGTAATGCATTTGAAAGCTCTCGGGTCACCGAAAAACAAATTTCTAAGATCAGATATCAGGTTATCATTGTACCCTACCACGTCCTTGCTATAATAAGTGTACGCAAGCGGACCGGCGTCGGGAATCAGAAAGAAGTAATTTAACATTGAATCCTCGCCATCCCACATGGGATAATGTATAACTCCCGATCTGTCGAAATAAAGGAAGTAATCCTCGGCTCTCCAGCCTAATCCCTTTGAGTCCAACAGAAGACGGGCATGATCGTTTTCAAAAGTGTAAAGAGAACAATGTTGGTTTTGATCGATATCTACATAAAGTTCCGGGATATCGTCATCATCCACATATACGAGTTCAAAAGTGACATCATCACAAGTATCATTGTAGATCTTTGCAATCTGAGCATATGCATCCTTATAATCGGTATATACACCGTCTGCATTATCTCCCAACAGTTCTGTTCGGACGTCGTCCATCGTATAATCCATACTGTTATCCCAAGCTTCTTGCGCGGGATAATCACCAAGACAGAAAAACTCATCTTCTTCATTACCGTATGGATCTAACATGTACATTTTTCCCGTGTATATAAAGGGGAAAATGCGTTTACCATTATCCGTATCGGCTATGACAACCAAGTCATCCTGACGGTCGGCGTTAAAGTCAAAGAATTCTATGGAGTCGATGGCTTTTAAGGTGTAACGGCTTGAAATCGGAGAGGAATAAAACGAATCGATGGATTGAATAAGCATATCGTCTGTATTATAATCTTCGGCCTCGGAATCACTCGAAAACTCTGATGAGGAAATTTCCTCTGCGAGTGGATCCGGTTCCGGTTTTGCGCCGCAGCCTGATAAGATCAGCACAGCAGCATTTATCGCTAAAAAAATTTTATTATTCATATCAAATCCTCTTAAATCCTTTTATAAATGTTAACAATATAATAACATATAAAAAGAAAAATACAATTAAATGCCCAATCCGCATTGAATATCATAAAATACAATGGTAGAATATTACTAATTGTTACGCATTCAAAAGGGAGCAAAAAAATGGTAGAAAAAATGTATGAGCTTGCGGGTTATTCCGTGTTTAGCTTTTTAATCATGTATACAGTCATATATTTTGTGATCAAGCATATGGAGAAAAACGGGAAAGTAATTAAATACAAAATGCTGTGGAACATACTGTTTCCGTTGGCATGGGTAGCTTTACGAGTTGCGATTTATGTGATGAAATAATAAGTTAATCCGGTCTGTTTTTATGAGAATATGGATTACTTAGGTGGGGGGACAATAATGAAAACCAGGGCAGAAGCCTTAAAATACGGACTATCTTTTGACGGCGCATATCAGGATGCGCCCTTTCACGACGAAAACTGGCAGCTTGTGCGCTATAAAGGCAACAAGAAAGCATTTCTTTGGACGTATGAAAAAGACGGATTTATCAATCTCAACGTCAAAGTCGATCCCGAGAAAGCCTACTTCTGGCGCAAGATCTACAAAGCTGTTATACCCGGATACCATCAGAATAAAGAACACTGGAATACCATAATCCTCGACGGGAGCATTCCCGACAAGGACGTAAAGACCATGATCGCTGAGAGCTACGATCTTATTTCAGACAGCCCGAGCAAAAGAATCTACGAAGCCGTAAAGCGCATTCCAAAAGGGAAAGTCGCAACCTACGGGCAGGTCGCCGAGATGGCGGGCGATAAGAACATGGCAAGAGCCGTCGGAAACGCACTCCACAAAAATCCCGAGCCAGGCAAGATCCCGTGCCATCGCGTAGTAAACTCCAAAGGTGAGCTCGCCGGCGAATTCGCCTTCGGCGGGGCCTGGAAGCAAGGAGAAATCCTGCAGTCGGAGGGCGTCGAGGTTATAAACGGGAAAGTTGACTTGAAGAGATATAGAATGTAAAAATATGACTTAAAGATAAAACTTTTATGAGAGAGGGAGAAAAAATGAAAACACTGATCGTTTACTACTCAATGGGAGGGAACACTGAGTACGTCGCAGAGAAGATCAAGGCAGGTATCGAAGATGCCGACACACTGCGCCTTGTTCCCAAGAAAGCTTACAAAGATACAGGTTTTGCCAAGTTCGTCTGGGGAGGAAAGAGCGCGCTCATGGCTGAAAAGCCCGAGCTCGAAGACTATAGTGTCGACCTTTCGCAGTACGACCGCATCATCTACGGCTTTCCTGTGTGGGCGGGAACCATCACACCTCCTATCCGCACTTTTGTAGCCGAGAACAAGGAAATTCTTAAGGGCAAAAGAAACTGCGCATACGCCTGCATGGCAGGAAGCGGCGGGGTAAAAGCAATAGAGAAGCTCGCCAAGGCAATAGGAATAAAAGGCTTTGAAGCAACTTCGATATTCATAGATCCAAAAGACAGCCCGAGCGCAGAAAAAGACGCCCAGATAAACGGACTTATCGTAGCACTTAACCAATAAAGACAGCCGGAAAAGACCGGCGCATAATAAAAAGGCATAAAACAGGGGCCTGCCGATGATATTCGGCAGCCCCCTTATCTTATCCTTTTCTTCTGTCTATTTCGGGATGTTCCGCATAGAACTTATCTTTATTTCTATACATCTCTTCATCCGAAAGCCTCAGACATTCGCGTATGGATAGGTCGGAATCGTTAAATACGCATCCGACCGACAGACATACTTTGTCCGGATCACTCGTTCTTTCTTTTAACTCATCGATCTTTTCAAAAAACTCTTCCTTGGTGCAGCCCTTTACTACGGTCATGAACTCGTCACCGCCCGCGCGGTAGATGTCCTGGTCAAGGAATACTTCCTGAAGCAAAAGAGCTGCCTTTTTTATCAAAATATCACCTGCCTGGTGACCGCTCTCGTCGTTGACACGCTTAAGCCCGTTGATGTCCGCAAACACAACTCCGTACGGCTTTGGAATGACAGTCTTCTTGGAAACAACATCGAGGATCATGCTGTTCATCGCATTTGAATTAAATACACCTGTGAGCGTATCCGTGTAACTTATGTGCTCCAGCTTTTTTAACATGATATAGCCGGCAATTTCCGAAGAAATAAAGAACGTGGTAATCTCCAAAGTCTCTTTTATCTTGGAAGTATTGTCCGTGTCAAAATTGGTTGCCCATATAAAGCCCATAAGCTCCCAGTTGTGTCGAAGCGGGAAAATAATGATACTCTTTACCCCTGTTTCTTTGAGATTCTGATACCATGCGTAATTAACCTCTTTTACATACTCAAGGTCCTTGTCATTTTCGATGACTAAACTGTCTCTTTCTCCGATTATATCAAGCCATGACATGGTAAGATCATACTGATTGGGGTATTCGGTCAAGGGCTTGATTGTGCAGCTTTCCGACTTGCTCGTTGCGAGGATAGACAGCGTACCTGCGCTTTGGTTTACAAGCGAAATGGTACATATATCCGCATTGCACAGCTTGCGGATATCATGTATGACTTCATTCATCGTCGCGTTGAAATCACTCGATCCGCGCAGCTTGATACAAGTCTTCAAAACATCGTTGGAGATGCTCATGGAGCTTGACGAAGCCATATCAATATCATCGACATCGGTTTTCTCATTCAGGAAAACGCAGTAGCAGAGATTGTCTTCCTCGTAATCCAAAGGCAAAAAGAACAGATTGAACCACAGATTGGCAACATCTATATTAAGGTATGTGTGGATTGTTTTCTTTAAGATGGCGCTTTGATGGCACTTATGCTCGAAATCGGGAGACTTGGGAAGATACTTGTCGTAGATATTGTTCTTCCTAAACTTTCCGATGATCGTGCCCGGCGTCACGGCAAAAAGCGGGTGTTCCACGAACTCAACAAATACTTTGTTGCCCGTGACTATTCGTATCTCGCCGTATCCTCCGTCTTCCTTTTTTTCGACCGACAGAACGCACGCCATCGGCTTTAAATCATCAACAAGAGTCTGAAAATCCATCTCGCAACCTCGCTACGCATGCATAGTGAACATATCTCCGGATACTAATTATTATATACTAATATGAACAATATTGCGTATGTATAAACTCGATTTTATGATTTTTGGATGAAAATTTAGAATATGTTTATGGGAATCAGGGTGGTTTAAAAAATGTATGAAATTCACCCTAATACATATAAAAACATACAAAAATTCAACTTGACTCGAGAAGGATAGCTGTGATAAGTTTAAATAAAGTACAATATTACCCATAATTAGGGTAAAAACGTCCCCAAATTCAACCGAGGAGAAGAAATGAATCTGTATTATGAATTATTGCAATATCCGGTGTTTTCAATGAAAGAAGTATCCTCATTTTATGAGAGCGAGAAGAGTGCCAGAAAGGCGCTTTCAAAATTAGTAAAGGATAATATGGTTGCAAAAATTCGAAATGGATTATATACATGTGTGAGCGGAGAGAGTGGTGGCCCTGTTGCTGATCGGTTCCAAATAGGAAGTGCCATAACACCGACTTCATATATATCACACCATACTGCCTTTGAGTATTTTGGTATATATGATCAGATTTATTACGATGTTTATGTGAGCTCGGAGACGAGATTTCACGATTTTGAGTTTGACGGATATACATATCATTGTATTAAATCAATATCTAATAGTGGAGTGACTAATCCGCAATTTAGCGGTGGCATACGTGTAACAGATAAAGAACGAACAATTATCGATGCGGTAAAAGACATTAATAAAATTTCGGGGTTAGAAGAGGTTGTAGAGTGTATAGCTTCAGTGCGCATATTAAACGAAGAGAAACTCGTTGAATACATGAAGAAGATTGGCAGTCCGTTTCTTTACCAGAAAATGGGCTTTTTGGCGGAACTGCTAAAAGATGAATGGAAGCTTAGCGATAAATTTATAGATTTATGTAAGAAGAAAAAGGGGAAAGCTAAACGATATATAACAACTCCCATCACGAATGGAGTTTATTCTTCGGATTGGAGTTTAATATATCCAAAGAATATTAATAGGACAAAGAATGGAGTAATGGAAGATGCCCCAGTTTAAAAAAGCGGAATTAAAATCGAAATCGAAAGAGTACGGGTTTAATCGTGATACTTTTGAAAAAGTTTATCGCTTAAAATTCATATTGGATTTTATAAATACACATAAGTATCTTAAAAATCATCTGTTACTTAAAGGTGGAACAGCAATAAACCTTACAGTTTTCGAGCTTCCGCGATTATCTGTGGATATAGACTTGGATTATATTCCGAATGATACTAAAGACGATATGGAGAAAAATAGGGATGAGATCAAATTTTTGATTTTGAACTATATGGAATCAGAGGGATATATTTTGGCTGAGGATTCAAGATTTACATACAGTCTTGATGGATTTCACTTCCAGTACATAAATGCAGGCGGAAACAAAGATACTATTAAGATTGAAATCAATTACTCACTGAGAGCCCATATGTTTGAGCCGGTCCAAGTTGAGATCATTCCCAGAATCTTCGATGAAAAAATGAGTATAAGGACTCTGTATCCGTTGGAAATCTTTGCGGCCAAGACAAACGCCCTCCTAAACAGAGCTGCAGCGCGAGATCTATATGATTTTGTGAATATGATAGATGCAGGCCTTTTTGAAGATAATAGGGATATATTCAGAAAAGCAGTTATATTCTATGCAAGCATTTCCGCAGACACTATAAATAAAACTTTTGATACAAAAGAGATAGATACAATTGATTTCGCCAAAATAAAAAGAGAGCTTTTCCCCGTGATAGAGGTAAAAGCTCACTTTGATCTCGATGGTATGAAGAAAAAAGCCAAAGAATATATTAGTGATTTAATGGTACTTACAGATGACGAAAAAGAGTACTTAACTCAATTTGAACAAAAGAAGTATTTGCCTGAACTACTATTTGATGATGCTGAGATAGTAGAAAGAGTTAAGGAGCATCCGATGGCATTATGGAAGTGCAGAGCTTAATAAAGCTTTTGCTCCCATTTATTGTGTTTAAAAAGACTTCAAGGAGAGACTCACTTATGACAACAGTAGAAAAAGCATTACAGGGAAAAGCATTTATCAAAGAAGAACTCTACAAAGCATTCGCGCAAGAGGATGCGGATGAGATATGGAAAAGAGCCGAAGAAAAGCTAGACATGATCTATGCGGAGCACCAAGGACTCCCCAAGGGCGTTGCCGCGCATACCGACGGAAACATCTTCCCGTCAGCAGCCATCTACCTATCCATGAAGGAAAAAGACCCTGAGAAAGCATTTGAGGTAATGCGAATATCCATGAAAGCAAACAGCGAAAAAGCAGGCGCCTCCCTTGCAAAGTCGGCAAGATTCCCCGGCTTCACAAGGTTCTTCCTCGCTATGTGGGGACCCGTCGCCAAGAAAAGCTTCGGAGAGACCGCCGGCTTCAAGAACGTCTTCTACCCCAAGAAAAAAGGCGAGTTCGCCATGGACATAACTCAGTGTCCCTACCACACCTACCTCACAGAGCTAGGCTGCCCCGAGATCAACAGACTCTTCTGTGACAACGACATCTACTGCTACGGCAACATCCCCGGCCTTGAATTCACCCGCACCAAAACAATCGGAAACGGCGATGAACTCTGCGATTTTAGGCTGAGGTTGAAATAAGACTTCTCTGTTATTTTATATTCTTTTAATGCCGAGTTTGTTTTATTCGCAGGCACTACACATTATAATTTCAATTACATTTATAGTGAAAGGTAGGTACTGCGTACGAAGCTATTAGTCAAAAGAAATCTCGCTGTATTTACAGCTGTTCTCATGATCTTCGGAACATTTATCGCGGGCGAAGCAAAAGCCTACGCTGCAAGCGGCGATACTACGGTGTATATCACAAAATCCGGCAAGAAATATCACGCCGATGGCTGTCAGCATCTTAATAAGAGTAAAATAGCAA
>JAEEGL017193405.1_pt1 | contig 58887 bp, 51 predicted proteins | sample 9134231 | NCBI WGS metagenome assembly JAEEGL01 (sample SAMN16246548, study PRJNA631951) | gut metagenome | biome: gut microbiome; feature: rumen; material: fiber-attached | host: Bos | place: Iran: Karaj | collected 2018-10
CATTGCATAACTATACTAATAGACCATTTGTTGTACACACAAAAATATAGAATAAGGAGAGGTGAAAAAAGGAGGAATTAAAATGAATGTGTATGGTTATGTCAGAGTGTCTACAACAGATCAAAATGACGACAGACAAATACAGGCAATGAAAGAAAAAAATGTGCCATATAATAATATTTTTGTTGACAAACAATCTGGAAAAGATTTTAACCGCCCGCAGTATCAAAGATTGCTTTGCAAACTGAATGATGGTGATTTGCTGTATATTACGAGTATTGACCGTCTTGGCAGGAATTATGAAGAAATACAGCACCAGTGGAAATATCTGACTAAAGAAAATGGAATTGATATTTGCGTAATAGATATGCCCATTCTTGATACTAGACCTTATAAAGACCTTCTTGGTACTTTTATTACAGATCTGTTTTTGTCCGTACTCTCATTTGTTGCAGAAAACGAGCGTGACAATATAAGAAAACGACAGGCAGAGGGTATTAAAGTTGCGAAACTGAATGGTGTAAAATTTGGCAGACCCTCTATTGATGTGCCTGAAAACTTCAGTGAAATAGTTATTAACTACAATTCCGGAAAAATAAAACTAACTGAAGCCGTCGAAAAAACCGGCCTTAGCAAGACGACATTTTATCGACGATTGAGAGACTATAATCTTCTTGTAAAATAGCTTCTGTTTATTTACAAATTGTTTTTCCCAAAATGATAACGGCTGCCACAAAATATGACAGCCGTTTACCATTTAATCGGGTTTGTTTTCCGGTTAATTCAGATTAGCCAAGAAGACCTGTGATGCTGGAGATAAGGTTGCTGATGGCGGAAAGGTCGATCTTTGTAAGGAATTCCTTAACCATAGCAAGGATACCGGCAGCTTCGAATTCGCCAAGGAAACCTGTGATTTTCTGAGCGAGTTCTACACCCTGAGCAAGGAGTGCATTAATATCCATTCTGTTGTTCCTCCTGATTAGATTACAATCTTCTGATTGCGGTTACATTTTACAACATTTATGTTCACCCTGTCAAACATTACGGCACGAACTTAATAAAAATTTAACTTTTTAAATGTTAAATTGACTAAAACAGTACACGGTGGTAAAATATTATCAATAATTTAAAGGCGGAGGTTCGCGATGTCTGCAAAACTTATTTTTAAAATGGCAGCGGCTTTCATAATGTCACTGTTCACCGCCATAGGCGGCATTTTCGGCGGCGGAAGCCAAAAAGAAATATGTATGATAGGCCACAGGGGCTACTCGTCAAGATATTATCAGAACACCGAGTCCGCCTTTATCGGAGCGGCGAAGCACGGCTCGGGCGGAGCGGAGACGGATATCAGAGTTACCTCCGACGGAATATATGTAACAAGCCACAATTCCGAAGTTGTGCTCAAGGACGGCACCGAACTTGAGGTCGCCGACCACACCTTCGCAGAACTTACGGCTCAGCCGTTAAAACAGAGTAAAACAAAAGAGGATGTCTATCTGTGCACCTTCGAGCGCTATCTTGAGGTTATGAAAGAATATGATATGATATGCTTTATAGAACTCAAGGGCGATTTCAGCGAGGAGCAGGTAAAGGAGATTTTCGACCTTGCAGCCGAAGTGTATTCGCTTGACAAATGCATTCTCCAGTCCTTCGAGTTTGACAACCTCATCCGCGCTCACGAGCTTTTCCCGGACCTTCGCATTATGCTCACCTACGGCGAGGGCGACGAGGGCTACGAGAGATGCTTTGAATACGGCTTTTCCATCGACTGCGATTACAAGGTAATAACCGAGGAGATGATTGAGGAGTTCCACTCCCGCGGGCTTGAAGTCGGGCTGTGGACGGCAAACGACCCGTTCTCGCTCGCCTACTGCAAATCGCTCGGCGTCGATTATATTGAATCCGATGTTTATTGAGGTGTAATCATGAGCAGCAGACATTTTAAAATAGCTCTTATATGCATAGCCGTGGTGATTGCCGGTTTTATAATCAGAACCTCGCGCGTTTCAAAGACGAACGGCTCCGGCAGCCTCAGCGAGGGTATGATGGCGCCGTCCTTCACGGCTCAGCTCGCGGACGGCGGTAAATTCTCAATATCCGAAAACAGGAACAATGTTGTTGTTCTCAATTTCTGGGCTACCTGGTGCGGACCCTGCGTGGGCGAGATGCCCGCCTTTGAAAAACTTAAAAACGACAGGATGAGCGGCGTTGAGATTGTTGCCGTAAATTACCAGGAGAGCAAGGCGGATGTTGACGCGTTTATAAAGGAGAACGGCTTTACCTTCGATATCGCCTACGATGAAAAGGGCGAAATCTGCGACCTCTACCCCACAAACGGTATTCCCTACACGCTCATAATAAAAAACGGCATTATTGAAAAAACATTTGTCGGCGCGCCCGCGGACGCTTACAACACCTACAAGGCGGCAATCGAGGAGTGCCTGAAATAATTTGTAAAAAAAACAGAAAAAAATAAAAAGTGTGCAGATTAAAACCTGCACACTTTTGTTATGTCTTCAATTATTCCGCGTCGTCGGCGTTCTCCCAGTTGTGCCATACGCCCTGAATGTCGTCGTTGTCCTCAAACATCTCGAGCATCTTTGCCATGGCGGTAATGTCGTCGGGATTGTCAAGGGTGACATAATTCGAGGGAATATAGGCGACATCGGCCGAAAGGAAGGTGTAGCCCTTGTCCGCCAGAGCGCTGCTTACGGCGCCGCAATCGTATTGATCCGTGCGGATTTCATAGATTCCGTCATCGGTGAGGAAATCGGTAGCGCCCGCTTCGAGAGCGTCCTCCATAAGTTTTTCCTCGTCAATGCCTTCCTGCTCGAGAACGATTACGCCCTGCTTTGTGAACATAAAGGAAACGCTGCCGGACTGACCCATGTTTCCGCCGTATTTGTCAAAATAGTGGCGCACATCGCCGGCTGTTCTGTTGCGGTTGTCGGTGAGCGCCTCAACAATAACGGCAATGCCCTTGGGGCCGTAGCCCTCATAGACTATTTCCTCATATTTTTTGTCGTCGCCTTCGCCGGCGGCTTTTTTGATTATTCTTTCAATGTTGTCGTTTGGAACATTGTTCGCCTTCGCCTTGGCGATGACTTCCTTGAGTTTTGAGTTGGATGCGGGGTCGGGGCCGCCCTCACGCACAACAACGGCAATCTCTCTGCCGATTTTAGTAAAGACCTTTGCCCTGGCGTTGTCGGTCTTTTCCTTTTTGCGTTTTATGGTGCTCCATTTTGAATGGCCTGACATAAGAAAACCTCTCTTTGTTTTATTTAACCATATAATTATACAACCAAATATCAAACCGTGTCAAGGGCTCGGGCTATATGGATTTGCGGAAGCCCTTGCCGAGTATTTCATTTGCCTCGCTGACGATAATGAAAGTGTTCGGGTCAATGGATTTGATTATTTTCGTCATTTTCTGAACCTCGTGGTTGCGCATTACGCACACGAGCATCTGCTTGTCTTCGCCGGTGTAGGCGCCCTCAACGGGCACAATGGTAACTCCGCGCGGCGTGCGGTGCGTTATCTCCCTCGACATCTCCCCGCCTTTGTCGGTAATAATCATAAGCATTTTGCCGTTGCCCATACCGTAGTTTATTTTGTCGATTACGGCGGAGCTGACGAAAATGACTATTACCGCGTAGAGCGCGCTTTCAATGTTCCTGAAAACCGCTGCGGCGGTGATTACCACAACCGCGTCGCTTATCATAATGACTCTGCCAATCGGTATATGCTGCCATTTTTTATGAACAAGGCGGCCTATAATATCCGTGCCGCCAGTGGTTGTGCCGGTCATGATAACCAGCGCGAGCCCCACGCCCGAGAGCAGACCGCTTATAAGCGAAACAAGTATTTTATCGGTGCCGTGGTAGGGCGGCAGTATTTTGCCCCAGACATTGAGAAGAATCGAGAGCATTGCAACAACCCAGAGAGTTTTGCCCACGAATTTTTTGCCGATGTAAAAATACGCGGCAACCAGCAGGGGAACATTCAGAATAAAGTTTATGGCGCCCAGCGATATTGCGGGGAAAAGATAGTTCCCCACAATGGCGAGGCCGGATATACCGCTCTGCGCTATGTTGTTGGGCACGGCGAAGCAGTTGAGCGAAATTGAGTAAATCGAGCAGCCGATGAGCCACAGAATATTGTCCTTGAGAAATGAGAGAACATCGTTTTTGGAAACGTTAATCTTCATCTTATTCACCCTCGTTTATCGCGTTGAACAGTTCGTTAATCCGTTCGCCCTTCCCGTCGAGATAGAGCTTGCCGAAGAGCGCCTCAAGCCCCGTTGCCGTATGATACTGTTCGGGAGTAGCGCTTTTCGGAATACCGCCCACCTTCGCGTTTCGCCCGCGTTTGAAAATCTCGCTTTCCTCCTCGGTCAGAAGCGGCAGAATTCTGTGCGCCGCCTGCGCCTGCGCCTCGGCTCGCACTTTTTCCACCGCGAGGGAGTGAAGCTGCTTTACGGGTTTCGCGCCGCCGCTTAAAAGACTCTCCCTCACAAGCAGGTCAAAAACCGAATCGCCTATGAAGGCGAGGTCGAGCGGGGTGAGTTCGCCGGAAGATGCCGCTTTTTCCTCGGGCGCTTCACTCTGCGTTTTTCTGCGCGATTTAATAAACGAAATCAAATTCCAGGTCATAGACGGATACCGTATCCCCTTCCTGAATTCCCTTCTCAATAAGAGCGTCAATTATGCCCGAGGACTGCAGAACCCTCTGGAAATACTGCAGCGATTCGTAGTCGTCAAGGTCGGTTCTCGCGAGAATTTTCGCAAGCCACTTCGCCTCCACGAAATAGACGCCGTCCTCAACCCTGATTGTGAAGCCGTCGTCCTTCTTTTTCTCAAAGAAGGTGGCGGGTATTTTTTCGGTTTCATAGCGCTTTACGGGCGGGAGAGCGCCGAGCATTTTCCACACCTCGTTAATAACCTCTTTTGTGCCCTCGGTAATCGGGGCGCACATTGTCATAAACTTGTATCCCTTGCCTTCAATGTATTCTTTGAGGCGCTCAACCTGCTCATCCTCGGCGAGGTCGATTTTGTTGCCCACAACAATCTGCGGGCATTTCGCCAACTCCTCGTTGAATTTCACAAGTTCGGCGTTGATTTTTTCAAAGTCCTCAATCGGGTCTCTGCCCTCGCTGCCGGCCGCGTCGAGAATGTGAACAAGCATTCTGCAGCGCTCCACATGGCGCAGAAATTCGTGCCCGAGACCTACGCCGTCGCTCGCGCCCTCAATAAGCCCGGGGATGTCGGCTATTACAAAGGAGTTGCCCTCACCCATGCTCACCACTCCGAGCACGGGGGTGATTGTTGTGAAATGGTAGTCGGCAATAATGGGTTTTGCCTCGCTTACAACGGAGATAAATGTCGATTTTCCCACATTGGGAAAGCCGAGCAGACCCACATCGGCAAGGAGCTTAAGCTCGAGAGTTACCTCCCATTCCTCGCCGGGGGAGCCGTCTTTGGCGAATCTCGGCACCTGACGGGTGGGCGTTGAAAAATGGGTGTTGCCCCAGCCGCCTCTGCCGCCTTTAGCCGCTATGAACGGTTCGCCGTCCGACATATCCGCCATAACTGCGCCGCTCTCAACCTCGCGTATAACCGTGCCCTTCGGCACCTTGATAATGAGGTCTTCGGCGCTTTTGCCGTTCTTTCTGCCGCCCGAGCCGGGCTCGCCGTTAGCCGCCTTATAACTGCGTTTATAGCGGAAATCCGAAAGGGTGGAGAGGTTTGTGTCAACCTGAAAAACTACATTTCCGCCTCTGCCGCCGTCGCCGCCGTCGGGACCGCCCGCCGCAACATATTTCTCACGGCGGAAACTGACGGCTCCTCTGCCGCCGTCGCCCGCTTTTATTTTGATTTTAGCAATATCAACAAATGATGAATCAGCCATAGCGTTTTACCTTTTCATTAAAAATCGCGTCTATTATAAATCATTATTATAAGTTTTACAAGTTACTCAACCGTGCCGTTTTCGTAAATCGTGTGCGGGGTGACCTCCGCTCCGCAGTGCGGGCAGTTCAGACAGGTGCCCACAACATAGACTCCGCCGCAGTATCTGCATTTTTCCTGCACGATTGAAACTGCCTGACCGCGCGGTATTTCGCTGTATTTGTCTATATCCTTCATCTGCAGCAGAAGTTTTATCGGCACCGCGAGCATCGTAACGCCCACAACGGCGCAGAAGAAGAGCGAGAAAAGTTCGGGCGCCAGCTGTTTTATGTCAAAGTGCCGCTTCATAAGCACGGGATTGATAGCCGCAAAGGAGAGCTTTATCGACGTTTCGGTCATATACTTCGAGTCCTGCAGCAGATATTTCTGCATGTTCGTGTTGAAAATATCCAGAACATAGTCGTTGAGAATGCGGTCGGTGTCGTCGCCCTGCATTCCCTCCCAGTACCAGTCGTTGAAGGCGGAGTCGGGATTCTTCGGCTCGGAATAGACAATCAGCCAGTGCTTTTCGTCGGGGAAGTGATTGACATACCAGTCGTAGGCGTACCTCTCAAGGTCAACATAGTAGTTCTTCCAGTCCTCGTTGTTTACAGTAAGCACTGCGGGGGTTATACCTGTTTTTTCATAGAATCTTTCAAGTTCTTTTCTCAGCGTATCCGTTGTGAGAAAGATATTCGCTTTATCCTCAATAATAATGCTTGTGTCGTAATTCGCGGAAAGCTTTTTCGGCTTTGTCAGCGAGGTCTGCGAAAAGATTCCGCCTAATATGGGAAATGTTGTGAGAATCACAACGGCGAAAACCACAATGATATCGCTGATTTTGTAGTTTTTGCGGTTCTTTATGTCGTAGTCGGAATAGACGAATTTCGCCTTGCCGTTTTTATATCTTACAAAGGTTCTGGCGCCCGCGAAATAGCGGTTGCTGGTTTTGCCGGGGCTTATGCTTGAGCCGCCGTGACCGCCGTGGCTGCCGCCGCCTCCGTGTCCGCCGCCTCCGTGGCTGCCGCCACCCGATGAATGGGGCATATTTCCGCCTCCTTCTATTTAATCAATTTAAATCAGTTTACGGGCGTGATTTCATAGAACACGACCGCGTTGGGTTCCAGTGTAATGTTGAGTTCGAGCGTTGAGTTCCCGACTTTTGCCGTTGTTTCAATCGGTGTCAGAACCGAGCACCTCGCATATTTTTCCTTGAGTTCGCCGAAATACAGTTTTCTCGCCGCGGGGTCGGAGAGGGTTGCCGTGCTGCCGATTACCGGGTCGTCCGGCGACCAGGAAAAGCAGTCGCTGCCTATGCCGTATGTTTTTCTGTCCTGCTCCCACTCGTCAAACCAGTTGCAGTTGTCGTCAATTACATAGGCGGTGATTTTCACATCCCTGCCGTCAAACCGGGGAGCGTTTATTTTGAAATTCAGGTTCGCTTTACGGCTGTAACTTAAACTGTTTTTGAAATTATAAGCCATAACGCGAAGGGTATCTGTTGAACTGTTGAAGGCGGAGAACGCCTGCGCCTCGGTGCCGAAAGCGAGTGCGTTTTTAACCCGCTTTGTTTTCGCCGTTCTCGACCCTTCAAAGAATGAGGCGAGGCGGGCAACATAATAACTCACCGTGGGATTGCCGTCGGCAAACGAATCGGAGAGATATTCCCACGCGGAGAAATATTCAATTCCGTTTTCAAACAGCATTTTCGCCATTCTCGCGTCATAGCCCGCCTGATATGTCTGACCTACCGTTCTCGAAAGCAGCGCGTCGGATTCACTTCCGCGCGAGCTGCTGAGAATCCTGCCTTCGTCAAAGGCGTAAACAAGGTTGTCAAATCCGTATTCCTCAGCCGCTTTGCGCAGATGATTTATTGTTTCAACCGGGTTCATACCGGATGTGTATTTTCCCGGAGCGGTGTCATAATATGAGGCGGTCAGGAACCTGAGGGGCGAGCCCTGTTTGCCCGTTTTGTAATTTGTGCCGAGGGCGCAGTGCTTTATGAAATCCCTTTCATCCCACAGCCCTTCGGTTACCGCCATGGCGTGAGCGCCCACAAAAACATCGCTTCCGATTTCGTCAACCAGCGCCTGCGCCGTGTAATCGTAAAGTTTGCAATACGCCTCGCAGGATTCCTCCGGGTCGCCGCTCTGCGCCTTGAACCAGTCGGCGTTCTCAAACTCGGTCATAACCGAAAAGCGCCAGGTTAGCACCTCGTCCCTGCCGAAGGCTTCAACAAGCTCGCGGGCGACGGCGGCAATATAATCGTAATAAATATCATAATTGTCGGGCGGGTAGAGATTTGTGCCGAAATCCGCGCCCGCAACGGCGTTCTCGGTATATTTGAGCGGCACGCTCCCGAGCTTGAGATACGGCTTCGCGCCGAGGGCGAGAATGCCCGCGCAGTTGTCGGTAAGCTGTGTAAAATCATAGTCATCGGTTACGGAAAAGTCGAGGGGGTTCTTGAATAAATCCCTCCCGGCGCTGCCGCCCGTGCACTGCATAACCTCAATGTATCTCACAAACTCAAAAACATTGTAATCCTCATTGACGGTCATATTCACAAAGGGATTGCCCTCAAGACTCCACACCGTCATACACGACGAAATGTTGCCGAGCAGAGCGCCTTCTTCGTCGGGGTTTATTTCAAACGAGGCGCGCACATTGAAAGCGTCCTTTATTCCGCCCGTGAAGCTCCCGAAAAACGAAAACACGGCAAGCAGAAAGGCAATGATTTTTTTCAAAGTTTCTTCTCCTTTTTCTCAGGCGCGGACAATTCTCAGTTCCGCGAACATCACGCAGTTTTTCTCTTCTTCCATTACAAGCGTCAGACCGCCGTTTTTGAACACACCGGCGGGCAGTAAATACTCCCTCGATGAAAAAATATCGCAGAGCATTTCCTCATCATATTCGGCGTTTTCAAAGCCCTTGGCGTTTGAAGCGCATATCATTTTTCCGTTCGCTGTGATTGTCAGATTTTCAGCCGTTTCTATGTTCTTTTTAACAAATGAGACAATCAGCAGGTAATCCTTTCCGGGCGTGAAACCGTCCGCCCTCATACGAAACGAGGTGTTGTCGAAAATCTTGAAAAGGCAGGTCGGCAGCCGTCCGTCATTTATGTTTACCCTGTCGGCGAGAACATTGATATATACCTCGCCCTCCTGCGAAAGACCCGCGCCCGCGATTTCGTTTTCGGCAACGGAATAATAAAGCTCATCGCTTTCAACCCTGTTGCGGTTCACAACTTTTTCAAGGAATTTCAAGCGCTCGTTTTCGTCAAACTTTTCAGAGTATTCAATCCTGTTCAGAAGCCACATTCTGTCCGTTACGGGCAGGTCGATTGTGTCAAGCACGGCGCCTCTTTCGGGGTTGTCGGCGAAATACCGCTCAACATCGAGCTGAAGCCCGATAAGTTTGAAAAGTCGCTCTCCGAGCCGTTCGATATCCGCTCTCAGTTCCTTGTAATCACCGTCATAATCCGTGCTTAGAACGGCTTTAGCACCCTCAATATCACCCTTGAGAATAAGCGCTTTTGCCTTTTCAATGAGCGATAATTCAAAACATCTGCGATGCCTCAGAATAAGGTCGCACTCGGCCCTGAAAAGAAGCTGAACGAAACGCCAGTTTTCGTTTAACCGCGGATATTTTTCCGAAAGCAGGCGGAAAAGATTGTATGTGTTTTCAATGCCTTCATTTTCCGCGGGGTCGCCCTCCCAGTTCTGTTCAAGCCCGGTTATTGCCTCAACGATTAAAATCTCGGGTACGCTCCAAAAGAACAGCCTCGCGTAATCGGCAAGTATCTCCTTTACATCCGCGCGGGGGTCAAAATCGAGCGAACTCCACACAAATTTATTTACATCGTCCGTCACGCCCTCGGAATAACTCACGCTCCCGCAGACGAAATCCCTTGTGATTTTGTGCAGGTGAGCGTATTCGAAGGGGCGGGGATTGGTGCACTCCCTGCCGAGCCCCGCGCAAAGGGCGAAATGCCAGTCATCGCGGTCAAAATGCACGGGATATTCGCACCTTAAATTGTGCGTTATATCGGGATAAAACCTTATCGGCAGACAATCGGGAACGCTCTCCCTGAGTTTGTCGAGGGGCAGTATGTGGTTGGGTCCCATTATAATTCCGTCGATATAGGAGGAATCCTTTCTGAGTTCGGCGAGGAACTCCTCGCCCCAATTATCAAACTCATGCGGCGCCTGCGCAGAAGGCCATATTTCAACATCCTCCCGCACGGATTTCACTGCCTTGCCGATTGCGCGGCAGCGCTGCAGAAACTCTTTCGCGGGCAGGCATCCGGGGTCTCCTCCGGGCGGGAACACGGCGTTTACGCGGGGCAGTTTTTCAACAAGAGCCTTCCGCCTTTCCGCGGCGCTTTCGTCCGTCTCGTCAGCAGAATTCGGTATCCAAAGCGAAACATCGAGGTCGAGTTCATCCGCCATACGGCTCGCCTCTGTGAGAAACTCCTCCTCGTCATATTTCATAAGCGGGTTGCGCTTCGATTTTCCGCTTTCATAGGGGATGTGCTCAACCGTATTGCAGCCCATAAACATAATATCAAGGTAGTATCTGCGGTAGTCGTCATAACTCCACGCGTCGTAGGTGTTGGGCGTGGTGCGGTAGCCGAGCTGATGCCCTCTTATTCTCTTCGCGGGTGAGTACTCACCTCTTATATCACATATCGTTTCAAAAAAAACGCCGTCAAAAACACTCTTTCTGAGAAACAGCGCGAAGGCGTAAACGAGCCCTCTCACGCCGCCGGCGGCGAATACCGTTCTGCCGCCTTCCGACTTAACGGTAAAACTGTCTTTATTATCTCTGCCGTCGGTGAAAAATGCGAACCTTGCCTTACCGGAATTATCCGTAAAACGGGGCGCTCTGCCCGTTCTCGCTTCAAGCTCCGCCGCGAAAAGTTCAGCCGCGATGCTGCTTTCCCCACCGTCTGCGTATATTGAAAAATCATCAATAAAGTGTTTCATAAACACACCTCACATTTTAATATATCATACAGTTTTTATGTGAGTCAATTGATATATTGCAAAAGCGCGCAAAAAATGGTAAAATATAAATATAATTCTTCAAAAAAAGGAGATTTATCTATGGAACGCATTTTCACAAAGGGCGAACGCTTTGTTGACGAAAGCGGCAGGCAGCGCATATTCAACGGCATAAATCTCTGCGACAAGGGCTACGCCAATGAGGAAAAAACCGACAAAGTCTATGAACTGGATTTTGACGAAAACCTCATTGTAAACCTTAAAAAGCGCGGAGTGAACCTTGTGCGTCTGGGTCTTACCTGGGACGGCGTTGAGCCCGAGGCGGGCAAGTATGACGAGGACTATCTCGACAGGGTGCAGAAGGTAGCCGACCTTTGTGAAAAACACGGCATCTACTTCTATCTCGATATGCATCAGGACCTCTACGGCGGCGCTACCGACACCCCGGCAGACGGCGCTCCGATGTGGGCGTGCATGACCGACGGCCACGAGTTCAAGCCCACTAAATTCGTATGGGCGGAGGGCTATTTCTGGGGCAAGGCGATTCACAGCTGCTTTGACCATTTCTGGGCAAACGATGTCTGCTGCGGAAAGCCCATTCAGGAGCATTTCTGCGAAATGTGGAAGCATGTAGCGGAGCGCTTCAAAGATAACACCGCGCTTTTCGGCTTCGACATTCTCAACGAACCCTTCCCCGGTTCAAGCGGCGGAAAAGTCTTCCGCAAACTCATTGGCAGCGTCGTGCGAGCGGGTATGTTCGACCGCCGTGTAAACCGCATCCGCCTCGTAAAGGACGCTCTCAAGGCGGAAACGCGCCACAGTGTTCTCGACCAGTTTGAGGACCCGGAATTCTTCTCAACAATCGTTACCCGCGCGGGCGGAAAAATCATTGAGGATTTCGACAAAAACTATTATTCACCGTTCATAAACAGAGTTGCCGAGGCGATAAGAGAGGTCACGGACAAGGGCATTATCATAATGGAAAACTGCTACTATTCCAACACCTCCATTCCCTGCTCAACTCCCGCCGTAACGGTAAAAGGAGCCAGAGAGCCGCAGCTCTGCTTCGCTCCCCACGGCTACGACCTTATGGTTGACACGCCCGATTACAAATACGCGAGCAACTCCCGCACGGGCGCCATTTTTGACGAGCACCTGCGCACACAGAAGCGCCTGAATGTTCCCGTGATAGTCGGTGAATGGGGCGGAAGCGGCGGAAACGAGGACAAGACCTGGCTCAACCACATAAACTTCCTGCTCGACAAATTCGACTCCAACCAGTGGGGTCAGACCTACTGGTGCTACACGCCCGATATTTTTGACACCGTGGTTATGGAAAGCCTTGTGCGCACCGTTCCCGTAGCGGTCAGCGGCACAATTGACAGCTACAAGACCGACAGGGGCACGGGCTCCTTCGTGCTCAAATACACCCAGGGCTATGATTTCAAGGAGCCGACCGAGATCTTTGTTCACAAAAAGCCCGCCCGCGTTGAGGCGGACGGCGAATACACCCTTGAGCCCGTGGAGGACGGCGAATCGTTCATCTTAAAGGTAAAAACCGGCACGGGCAAACACAAGGTCGTTATCTCTTTCTGACAAACCAAACAGAATACTTTTCACGGTCCGCGAGGCGTATGCTTCGCGGACTTGTTTATATATTATTTATAATTATTTAAAATTTTGTATTTACTTTTAGGGATTGTTTGTGATATAGTGTAGAATGCATTAAATTGGGATTTTGTCACTTGAAGCGGGGAGGTGAGCGAAGTGGCTGTTACGGTAAGCGGTGTTCCGCAGGGCAGTATTGCCGGCAAAAAGAAAATAAGCGCGGGCGACAGACTGCTCACAATCAACGGTCACGACATCACCGATGTACTCGATTACAGGTTCTATCTCAACGATTCAAAGCTGACTCTTGAAATTGAGAAGCCCGACGGCAAAACACGCAAAGTCAGAATCCGCAAGGATGAGGGCGAGGACATAGGTCTTCAGTTTGAAACCTATCTTATGGACAAGCAGCACTCCTGCAAAAACAAGTGTATTTTCTGCTTTGTCGACCAGCTTCCCGACGGCCTCAGGGACAGCCTCTATTTCAAGGATGACGATTCCCGCCTCTCGTTCTTTTTCGGCAACTACATAACTCTTACGAATATGAGCGACGAGGACATTGACCGTATAATCACAATGCACATAAGCCCCGTCAATGTTTCGGTTCACACAATGAACCCCGAACTGCGCGTGCAGATGATGAAAAACCCGAGAGCGGGCGAATCGCTCAGATATCTCGGCTCCCTCGCGGACGCGGGCATAAAACTCAACACCCAGCTTGTGCTTTGCCCCGGCATAAACGACGGCGCCGAACTTGATTTCAGTCTGGAGGAACTCGGCAAACTCTGCCCGGCGGTGCAGAGCATAGCGGCTGTGCCCGTGGGGCTTACCTGCCACAGAAAGGGGCTTTCGCCGCTGAGAAAATACACCCCCGAAGAAGCGGCGAAGGTTATAGACACAATCGATTCTTTCAATAACGCCCTTCGCGAAAGCGGAAAGCAGCCGGTCGCGTTCGCGGCGGATGAGTTCTTTATCTGCGCGGGCCGCGAGATACCCTCGCCCGACTATTACGGCGATTTTCCGCAGCTTGAAAACGGAGTGGGTATGTGGTCGCTTTTCAGGGATGAATTTCTGCAGGCGCTCGAGGACGAGCCAGAGCGCTCATTTGAACCGGGAACAAAAACCACATGCGTAACGGGTCAGGCGGCATATCCGCTCATAAGCGAACTCGCCAAGGCGGCAATGAAAAAATTCGCGAATCTCAATGTTGAGGTCCTCCGGGTGCAGAACAATCTTTTCGGCGAGAGCGTGACGGTAGCGGGTCTTCTCAGCGGAGGCGATATCCTGCGCACAGCCCGAAGCGCCGACCTCGGCTCAAAGGTGCTCATACCCGCCGTGGCGCTCAGGCACAACACCGAAACCTTCCTTGACGATATGACTCTCACCGAACTTTCAGAAGAAATAAGCAGACCGGTTGTGCCCGTACCGAACGACGGCGCGCAGCTGCTTTACGAAATGATAAACGTATAACCCCGAAAGGAAAAACAATGAACAATATAGTAGCGATAGTCGGCCGCCCGAATGTGGGCAAGTCAACTCTGTTCAACAAGCTCACGGGCGAACGCACGGCGATAGTTGACGACACCCCCGGCGTCACGAGAGACAGAATCTACGGCGACTGCGAATGGTGCGGCAAAAAATTCATACTTATAGACACGGGCGGCATTGAGCCCTATTCGGACGATGTCATCCTCTCACAGATGCGCCGTCAGGCGGAGCTCGCGATTGACAGCGCACAGGTTATAATTCTCGTGACCGATGTGCGCTCGGGCGTTGTCTCAACCGATATGGAAGTGGCGACAATGCTTCAGAAAAGCGGCAAGCCCATAGTGCTCTGCGTCAATAAATGCGACACCATAGGCGAACTGCCCGCCGATTACTACGAGTTTTACAATCTCGGTCTCGGCGATCCCATAGCCGTCTCCTCCGTTCACGGCCTCGGCACGGGCGACCTCCTCGACGAGGTCTGCAAATATCTCCCCGCGGAGGATGAAAACGAGGATGAGGACGATTACATAAGAGTTGCTGTAATCGGCAAGCCGAATGTGGGCAAATCCTCGCTTGTGAACGCCGTTCTCGGTGAGGACAGAATGATAGTCTCCGACATAGCGGGCACAACGCGCGACGCGACCGACTCCTATGTTGAGAACGAGGCAGGCAGGTTCATATTCATCGACACCGCGGGTTTAAGGCGCAAGAGCCGCGTCTATGACCAGATAGAAAAATATTCCGTTATCCGCGCCCGTATGGCTGTGGAGAGAGCGGATGTATGCGTTATTATGATTGACGGCGTGGAGGGCTTCACGGAGCAGGACTCCAAAGTGGCGGGCATAGCCCACGAAATGGGCAAGGGCTGCATAATCGCCGTAAACAAATGGGATATAGTCGAAAAAGACGGCAAGACCATGGACAGTTACCGCAAAAAACTTATGAACGATTTTTCGTTTATGAGTTACGCACCGATAATCTTCATTTCGGCGAAGGAGAAAATCCGTCTCGACCGCCTTTACGAGCTTATAAAATTCGTTGACAGCCAGAACGCCATGCGCATAACCACGGGCAAGTTGAACGAGGTGCTCGCGGATGCCACCGCAAGGGTGCAGCCGCCTACGGATAAGGGCAAGCGCCTTAAAATCTACTATGTCACGCAGACCTCCACAAGGCCGCCGACATTCGTCTATTTTGTCAACAACGCCGAACTGTTCCATTACAGCTATCAGCGTTATCTCGACAATCAGATAAGAGCCGTGTTCGGGCTTGAAGGCACTCCCACAAGAATAATAATCAGGGAAAGGAACAAGAACAGCAAATGACGGTGCTCGGTATTGACCCCGGTTACGCCATTGTAGGTTACGGAATTGTCGAATATAAAAGCAATCATTTCCGAATGCTCGACTACGGCGCGATTACCACGGACGCGGGAACGCCCTTTAATCTGCGCCTTGAAAAGATATACAGCGAAACAGCGGCGCTCATCGAACGGTGCAAGCCCGAGGCGCTCGCCATAGAAAAACTGTTTTTCAACACAAACCAGAAAACGGCGATTGATGTCGCTCAGGCGAGGGGAGTTATCCTGCTTGCCGCCCAGCTTCGTAAAATCCCGATTTTCGAATACACTCCGCTTCAGGTCAAGCAGAGCGTTGTCGGCTACGGCAGAGCAGAGAAAAAACAGGTGCAGGAAATGACCCGAATTATGCTCGGGCTTTCAAAAATCCCGAAGCCCGACGACGCGGCGGACGCTCTCGCCATGGCAATCTGCCACTGCCACACAAGCGGCTCGGCAATCTCATCAATTCTCAACAAGAGGTAAATCTATGCTTTACAGTTTAAAAGGCACGGTCGTTATGAAGGACACCTCGAGCGTCGCGATTGAATGCTCGGGAGTCGCCTTTCTTGCCGTTACCACCCTCTCAACTCTCTCAAAACTTCCTCCCGTGGGGCAGGAGGCAACCTTATACACCTATCTCGCCGTGCGCGAGGACGCGCTCGATCTCTTCGGCTTCGCTTCGAAGGATGAACTCGAAAGTTTCAAAACCCTCATAACCGTATCGGGCGTGGGACCCAAGGCGGCTGTCGCCATACTCAGCGCGCTTTCACCCTCGCAGCTCGCCGTTGCCGTCTCATCGGGCGATGTCAAGGCGATAACCGCGGCTCAGGGCGTCGGTACGAAAATAGCCCAGAGAGTCGTGCTAGAACTGAAAGGCAAACTCGACATTTCCGCGTTCGGTTCGGGTGTCGCCTCCGATGTTGCCGCCGCTTCAAAAGCGTCTGTCGGCTACGCGGGTGAGGACGCGGTGGAGGCGCTTGTCGCCTTCGGCTATTCCCGTTCCGAGGCGAGCATAGCGGTCGGCAAACTCGACCCCAACCTTTCAACGGACGATTTAATCCGCAAGGCGCTCAACTCCCTTGCGAAAAAACTGTAATAAACGGAGAGCAATATGGAACAGGATTACGAAAGCAGATTTATGTCCGCATCATATTCGGGCAGGGAGGACGCCGACATTGAACTGTCGCTGCGCCCTCACGTGCTGAGCGAATATATCGGTCAGGAAAAAGCGAAGGAGAATTTATCCGTTTATATCGAAGCGGCGCGGGGCAGAAACGAGCCGCTCGACCACGTGCTGCTCTACGGCCCTCCCGGTCTCGGCAAAACCACTCTCGCGGGCATTATCGCAAACGAGATGAACGTGAATTTCAGAGTTACGAGCGGACCCGCGATTGAAAAGCCGGGCGATCTCGCCGCGCTTCTCACAAATCTCGAGGAGGGCGATGTGCTTTTCATCGACGAGATTCACCGCCTTTCAAGGTCAATAGAAGAGGTGCTCTACCCCGCTATGGAGGACGGCGCCATTGATATTATAATCGGCAAAGGTCCCTCCGCCAGGTCAATTCGCCTCGATTTGAACCGTTTCACCCTTGTAGGCGCAACCACAAGGGCGGGTCAGTTGAGTTCCCCTCTGCGCGACCGTTTCGGTGTGATTCTCCGCCTTGAGATGTATTCGCCCGGGGAACTCGCTCAGATAGTCAACCGCTCCGCCGGCATACTCGGTGTCAAAATCGATAAGGAGGGCGCGGACGAAATCGCCTCCCGCTCGAGAGGCACGCCGAGAATAGCCAACCGCCTTCTCCGCAGGGCGCGCGATTACGCCGAGGTAAAGGGCGACGGCGTAATCACAAAGGAATCCGCGGGTCTCGCGCTTGAGAAAATGGAGATAGACGGCCTGGGGCTTGACAATATCGACCGACTGATTCTTACAACTATGATAAGAAACTACAACGGCGGCCCCGTCGGTCTTGAAACCCTCGCGGCGGTAATCGGCGAGGAATCCGTTACAATAGAGGATGTATATGAGCCGTATCTTATGCAGCTCGGTTTTTTAAGCAGAACACCGCGCGGCAGGGTGGTGACTCCCGCCGCTTACAGACATCTCGGGCTGCAGATGCCCGGTCAGCAGATGATAGAACTTTGATTTCGGAGAATAATTTATGAGAACAGCAGACGGCTGGAAGGATTATGAGCTTATCGACTGCTCCGACGGCGAACGGCTCGAGCGCTGGGGCGACATTATTCTTGTGCGTCCCGACCCTCAGGTAATCTGGAAAACCCCTAAAAAGAATAAACTGTGGTTCGACGCGCACGCTGTCTATAACCGCTCGAACACGGGAGGCGGCAGCTGGAGCGTCAATAAGAAGATGCCCGATTTCTGGAGCATTGCCTACCGCGATTTGAGTTTCAACATCAAGACGATGGGCTTCAAGCACACGGGCATTTTCCCCGAGCAGGCGGTAAACTGGGATTTCACCGCCGACCTTATAAAAAGCGCGGGCAGACCCGTCAGAATGCTCAACCTATTCGCCTACACGGGCGCGGCGACCGCAGCCGCCCTCAAAGCGGGCGCGGCGGTAACCCATGTTGACGCGTCAAAGGGCATGACCGCCTGGGCGAAGGACAACGCCGCCGCCTCCGGTGTGGCGGACAGACCCGTGCGCTGGATAGTTGACGACTGTATGAAATTCGTCGCCCGCGAAATACGCAGAGGCAATAAATACGACATTATCATTATGGACCCGCCCTCATACGGCAGAGGTCCCGGCGGCGAGGTGTGGAAACTCGAAAACGAGGTTTACTCCTTTGTCGAAAGCTGCTCACAGCTGTTGAGCGACGACGCGCTTATGGTGCTTGTAAATTCCTACACAACGGGGCTGTCGCCCTCCGTTATGCAGTATATCCTCGGCGAAACCGTGGAGTCGCGATTCGGCGGCACAACCCAAAGCGACGAAATCGGCATTCCCGTTTCGTCAAAACCCGGCAGAGTCCTTCCCTGCGGAGCGAGCGCAATCTGGCTCGGCAGTTCAAAATAATGTTTCCGGCGGAATAACTATGAGTGAAAAACTGATTGAATTCAGAAATGTGACATATATATACGAAACCGACGAAGAGGACGAAGCGCCCTCCGTTCCCGCTCTTGACGGTGTCAATCTCACCGTTTCAAAGGGTGAGTTTCTCTGCGTGCTCGGTCACAACGGCTCGGGCAAAAGCACGCTCGCCAAAATGTGCAACGCCATTCTCGAACCGACGGACGGCGAGGTTATCGTGGCCGGGATGAGCACGAAGGAAGAGGAAAACGGAGACCTCATCCGCCGCAAGGTAGGTATGGTTTTCCAGAATCCCGACAATCAGATTGTCGCCACCATTGTTGAGGACGATGTCGCCTTCGGCCCCGAAAACCTCGGCGTTGAGCCGTCCGAAATCAGGCGCAGGGTGGACGAGGCGCTCAAAGCGGTCAATATGTACGACCTGCGTCTTCGCCAGCCGCACAATCTTTCGGGCGGTCAGAAGCAGAGAGTAGCCATCGCGGGCGTGCTCGCGATGCAGACCGAAGTCATAGTGCTCGACGAGCCGACCGCCATGCTTGACCCCGTGGGCAGGCAGGAGGTTCTCTCAACAATACACAAACTCAACAAGGAACTCGGCATAACCGTAATTATGGTAACCCATTTTATGGAGGAGGCGGTTGACGCCGACAGGGTTATCGTGATGAACGCGGGCAGAATCGTGCTCGACGGCACCCCGCGCGAGGTGTTTTCAAACACTGCCGCCGTAAAAAGCTGCGGGCTCGATGTTCCGCAGTCCACGGAGCTTTGCTCGCGGCTCGGCGTAAAAAGAACTGTTCTCACCGCGCAGGAGGCGGTTGAGGAAATAATTAAACTGTGCGGAGGTGTCGTATGATGGCTCCCGCTCTCGAAATAAAGAATCTTACTCACTACTATTATAAAGGCACAAAGAATCAGATCGCCGCGGTTGAAAATGTCAGTTTAACAGTCGAAAAGGGCGAAACGCTCGGCATAATCGGTCACACCGGCTCGGGCAAGAGCACGCTCATTTCCCATTTCAACGGCCTTCTCAAGCCCGATGAGGGTGAGGTTATCGTTGACGGTAAAAACATTTTTGAGAACAAGGAAACGCTCAGGCAATCCCGCTTCAAGGTGGGGCTCTGCTTCCAGTATCCCGAATATCAGCTTTTTGAGGAGACCGTTTATAAAGACATCGCCTTCGGTCCCAAAAATATGAAACTCCCGTCCGAGGAAATCGACAGACGCGTTCAGAACGCCGCAAAGCTCGCGGGCGTAAAGCAGGAACTTCTCAACAAAAGCCCGTTCGATTTGTCGGGCGGCGAAAAGCGCAGGGCTGCCATAGCGGGCGTTATGTCAATGGAGCCCGAGGTGCTTGTGCTCGACGAACCCGCGGCGGGGCTTGACCCGGCGGGCAGGCTGGATCTTATAAAGATGATAAGGCACTACCGCGATGTTACGGGCTGCACCGTCATAATCGTCTCCCACAGTATGGAGGATATAGCGAGAATAGCCGACCGCGTATGCGTGCTGGCTAACGCGAAAGTGGCGATGCACGGCACGGTAAAAGAAGTCTATTCAAAGGGCGACGAGCTTCGCTCAATGGGTCTCAATGTTCCCGAAATTACAAGAATAATGCTGATGCTCCGCGAAAAGGGTATTGATGTGCCCGCGGATATCTATTCCCCGGACGACGCCGTCTCCGCAGTAAGAAACTACATTGAGGGGAGGCGCGGCGTATGATAAGCGAAATCACAATAGGTCAGTATTACACAGGCGATTCCCTTCTCCACAGAATGGACCCGAGAATGAAATTCGATCTCACGTTTTTGCTCGTTGTTTTCGTTTTTGCTTGCAAGAGCTTTTTCTCGCTCGCTCTTGTCGCGATGTTCACCCTTGTAGCGATTCTCTTCTCGTCCGTACCGCTTAAAATGATTCTGCGAAGCATAAAACCGATTGTCATAATCATTCTGTTCACCGCCGTTCTGAATATCATTTACACAACGGGCGGCGAAACATATTTCAAATGGCGCTCAATAGAAATAACCGAAAAGGGCATAAACACGGCAATCTTTATGGCTGTCAGAATTATCCTGCTTGTGGTCATCAGTTCGCTTCTCACCTACACCACAACGCCCACATCGCTCACGGACGCCATTGAAAGACTGCTTTCACCCCTTTCCGTGTTCCATATCAAGGTTCACACTCTCGCCATGATGATGACCCTCGCGCTCAGGTTCATACCGACTCTCATTGAAGAGATTGACCGTATTATGAACGCGCAGAAGGCGAGGGGAGCGGAACTTGAAACAGGCGGTCTTATTGCCCGTTCAAAGGCGCTTGTGCCCGTGTTCATTCCGCTTATGGTCTCATCCTTCCGCAGGGCTTACGAACTCGCCTTCGCCATGACCTGCCGCTGCTACACCGGCGGCGAGGGCAGAACGAGAATGAAACAGATGAAACTGCGCGCCCGCGATTTTCTCGCCCTCTTCACGGTAATCGCCGTTATAGCGGGCATATTCGTACTCAATCACTTTTTCGAAGCCGTAATATAATTTTATGAAAGGAGAACATATCCGTGCGCAATCTGCTTGTGGAACTCGCCTATGACGGCCGCGCCTATCACGGCTGGCAGGTGCAGGAAAACGCGCCCACCGTGCAGCAGACCTTTCAGGATGCCTGGCAGCAGATATGCCGTGTGCGCGACAATGTTGTCGGCTGCTCGAGAACGGACGCCGGAGTGCACGCGAATATGTTTTTCTGCAATGTAAGAACAGACACTTCTCTTGAATGCGAAAAACTCGTCACGGCTCTCAATGCCGTGCTTCCGGATGACATAGTCGTAAAAAGCTGCAGGGAAGTACCCTGTGAATTTCACGCGAGGTACGACTGCGTTTCAAAAGAATACATTTACAGAATACTCGATTCCTCCGTCTCCTCGCCGTTTCTGAACGGCCTTGTATGGCATTACAAATACCGCCTCGATGAAAACCTGCTCAACGAATGCGCGAAATGCTTTCTCGGCACTCACGATTTTTCGGGCTTCTGCTCGGCGGGCAGCAGCGTGGAGGACACCGTGCGCACCGTTTACAGAAGTGAAGTTACAAGGCAGGGCGACGAGGTCGTTTTCAGAATCGAAGCGGACGGCTTTCTCTACAATATGGTAAGAATCATCACGGGCACGCTCATAGCGGTCGCTCAGGGTAAAATAAAAAAAGAGGACCTGCCCGCGATAATCGAATCGCACGAACGAGCCCTCGCGGGCCCCACGGCTCCCCCTCAGGGTCTATATTTAAACAGAGTCAATTACGGAGGTGAAATCCGTTGAAAATACAACTTAAAAACCCGTTTGCGAAAAAGAACGCCGACGGCGAAAACAGCGAGCGGTTCAAAAAAATCAGACGGATTCTGATAATCGCCGCCGTCATAATCGCGGTTATCGCCACGGCTTTTGTGGCGGCAAAAACAGTCGGGAATGTCGCCGTCTCAAATGTTACAGACCTTTTCCGCAAAACGCTTATGTCGTCGTCAAACGGCGGCTGGCCGCTTGAAGTCGAAAGTCTCACTTTAAACGAAATCAAGCCCGTCAACAACGACATACTGCTCCTCTATAACGACAAGGCGCAGTATATCACCGACAAAGCCAGAACAATGGGCTCAATACAGTATGACGCCTCAAACTCGAGAGTGATAACAAATAACGGCAGGTCGCTTTCCTACGACACAATAAAGGGAAATGTCCTGCTTCTCAGCCGCACGGAAAAACTCGGCGAAATAAAATCGGACGGCAAAATAATCACCGCCGCTCTTTCGTCTCACGGCAATTTTGCCCTCGTTACAAACGGCGGGGAGAATGTGCTGAGCAAAATCACCGTCTATTCCCCGTCCTGCAAGCCCGTGTTCGAATGGAACTGCGCCGATGAAAGAATCATCGACGCCGCCTTCTCCCCGAACGGCAAAAGAATATCCATTCTCGCCGTAGGCGTGCAGAACGCCTCAATCTACAGCCGCCTTACAGTTTTTGACACCGACAGCACCGAGGCGGTTCAGAACCTCTCCTATGAATATTCCATGATGGTCAGAGTCTTCGTGACCTCGAAAAATGTTACGATGGTCGCAGGCGACAACCAGTTTATTGTTTATGATAAAAACTACGACAGAATTGACACCCTCGAATACAGCGAGGATCAGCTCAACGGCGTATCGTTTGACGACAACGGCAACGCCGTGCTCGCTTTAAAGGAATTCGGCGGCGCGCAGACAAGGATTTACCGCTACTCCGCAAAAGGCTTGAAAACCGCCGAAACAACGGTAGCGGGCGAAGCCGATTATGTGCGCAGTTATCTCAATTCCGTCGCCGTGGTCTCGGGCAGAAACGCTACGGTGCTCAACAGGGAGGGTCAGGTTATAAAAACCGTCACCTTCGAGAGCGTGCCCGACAAAGTAATTTTTACGTCAAATCACTTCTTCACACTTGAAGAGAATACAATGAAACGCTATTAAAGGGGGAATGCGATGGACGAAAATGTTATAAAATACGGGTTGGATTGCATACTCCTGCTATTGTTTGTCCTTCCGGTGCTTTCCGGACTCAAAAGAGGACTGATAGTAATGATTATTTCCGCCGTGGCGGCAATTGCCGCGTTCCTGGTCGCGAGAATATTCGCGCCCGACATAGGCAGATGGCTCTATGATTCATTTGCGAGGGAACGCATTATTTCCGCCGTTTCGGATGAAATAGCCAAAACGGTTCCCGAGGGAGCCGGGCAGATATCCGCGGCGCTTCCGCAGCCGGTTATCGCGATTGCCGGTTTTTTCGGAGTGGATCCCGGCGAAATTTTTCCCGGGCTTACTCTCACGGGGGAGAGCGCGGGTGAAATCGCCTCACGCGCGGTGTCCGCTCTCGCCGAACCGCTTATTATCCCCGCTTTCGGTTTCATATCGTTCGCCGTCAGCGGAACGCTCATATATGTTCTGCTCAACATAGCGCTCATCCCGGTCAAAGAACTTGTCAAACTGCCTGTACTGAAGCAGGCGAACAAGGCGGCGGGCGCGGCGCTCGGAGCGGTAAAAGGGGTGTTTTATGTAATCATTGTCGCCACCGCGGCTGTGATTATTGCGTGCGCGTTTCCCGATACACCTGCAGGTCAGGCGGTCGGATATTCAAAAATAGTCGGGTTAATCCCGTCTGTAATATAAAATGATTTTGCATTTATTCGGAGGTATAATTATGAAAAAAGAAGAACATCTCGTAAAGAATCTGTTTGACGGGTGCATGACAATTCCCAACCTGCTTTCGGTTATCAGAATTATCCTTGTGCCCTTCTTCGCATATTTCTTTTTGAACGGCGACAAAATCCTCGCCATCTCGATTCTCGCCTTTTCGGGCATCACCGATTTTCTTGACGGCAAAATCGCCCGCAAATTCAATCAGGTAAGCCCGCTCGGCAAAATCCTCGACCCCGTTGCCGACAAGATAACAATGCTCACAATAGCCGTTATGATGATTATTCTCTTCAGAAAAGCTCAGAGCCCCGTAATCAGAGCGGCAGGTCTCATATTCATAGTATTCATTGTAAAGGAACTCATTTTTGTCATCGGCGGAGCGGTTATGATAGGCCTCGGCATAAGACCGGGCGCCGCCGAAATCTGGGGCAAGGTGGCAACCTTCGTGTTCTATGTCGTTATGATAGCCATACTCCTCATAGGCCCCGAGGTGGGCGCTTTCGGTCAGTTTATGCCCGAGCCCGCAGCTCTCGTGCTTGTGGCGATAAGCGCCGTGTGCACGCTGGTCGCGTTCGCGAGCTACATCCCCGCGATTATCAGACAGGCGAAAGAAAGATTTTCCAAAGACTGATTTTAAGGAGAAAAAATGAAACAGGTTTTATGTTCAAGATGCAAAAAACGGCCCGCTATGTTTTTTGTCACCAAGGTTGACGGCGACAAAACAACGCAGGAGGGTCTCTGCATAAAATGCGCGCTCGAAATGAACATCGGCCCCGTAAAGCAGATTATGGAGAGTATGGGCATTTCGGAAGACGAAATCGACGAGGTCAGCGAGCAGTTTGAGCAGATGTTCGGCGAGGAGGGCGGCTTTATGCCCGGAGGCGCGGGAACAATGCCGTTTATGCAGAACTTTTCCGCGATGAATCAGGATTCATCCGATTCGTCCGAACAGGCGGGCGCGCCGCAGGAAAAACGCAAAAAACGCGCAGAGAGGCGGCAGGAGCAGAAGGGGGAGAAGCAGAGAAAGTTTCTCAACCAGTACTGCACCGACCTCACGGCGAAAGCGCGCAGCGGCAAAATCGACCGCATAATCGGGCGCGAAAACGAGATTTACCGCGCCATTCAGATTCTCTGCCGCCGCACCAAAAACAACCCGTGTTTAATCGGTGAGCCGGGCGTGGGCAAAACCGCCATAGCCGAAGGTCTCGCCCTCAGAATAGCAAACGGCGATGTTCCCGCGAAACTCGCGAATAAGGAGATTCATCTTCTCGACCTCACCGCTCTTGTGGCCGGCACGCAGTTCAGAGGTCAGTTTGAAAGCCGTATAAAAGGGCTTGTCGATGAGGTCAAAAGCGAAGGCAACATCATCCTCTTCATCGACGAGGTTCACTCACTTGTCGGCACGGGCGACGCGGAGGGCTCAATGAACGCCGCGAATATTCTCAAGCCCTCGCTTTCGAGGGGCGAAATTCAGATTATAGGCGCCACCACCTTCACGGAATACCGCAAATACATCGAAAAGGACGCCGCCCTCGAGCGCCGTCTTCAGCCCATAAAGGTTGAGGAACCCTCTATTGAGCAGACGACAGAAATGCTCATCGGCGTCAAGGATTATTACGAAAACTATCATAAAGTAAGAATCACCGACACCCTTGTAGGCAAAGCGGTTGTGCTCTCCGAGCGCTATATAAACGACCGTTTTCTGCCCGACAAGGCGATAGACCTTCTCGACGAGGCGTGCACCTGCGCGAATCTGCGCAACAAGCATATAAGCGAGTTCGAAATAGCGCAGGAAAAACTCGCTTCGCTCAAGAAAGAGCAGGAGTCCCTCAGCGACGACACGGGCGAGCAGGATTTCGAGAGAATAGCCGAACTCAAAACCGAGATAATGAAACTTGAGGACGGTATGAAGGAACTCGAGGAACTCGCTTCGGACAATCAGGTGCGCGAGGACGACCTCGCCACGGTCATCCAGCTCTGGACGGGAATACCCGCTTCCAAGGTCATTGAAAGCGATCTCAAGCGCCTTGCCGAACTTGAGAACAATCTCAAAGCGAAGCTTATCGGTCAGGATGAGGCAGTGCGCCTTGTAGCCGCCGCCATCCGCAGGGGAAGGGTGCAGATTAGCCCCCGCCGCAGACGCTCGTCGTTTATATTCGTGGGTCCCACGGGCGTGGGCAAAACAGAGCTTGTAAAACTGCTCGCAAACGAACTTTTTGACACACCCGAAACACTCATACGCCTTGATATGAGCGAGTTTATGGAAAAACACTCGGTGTCGAGAATCGTCGGCTCGCCCCCCGGCTATGTCGGTTATGACGAGGCGGGTCAGCTCACCGAAAAGGTAAGGCGCAAGCCCTATTCGGTAATCCTTTTTGACGAAATTGAAAAAGCGCATCCCGATGTTATGAACATCCTTCTCCAGATTCTCGACGAGGGCAAAATAACCGACGCCCACGGCAGAAACGTGAGTTTTGAGAACACGGTTATCATAATGACCTCCAACGCGGGCAGCGACCGCAGGGAGGGCGCTCTCGGCTTCGCGAAATCCAAGGGCGAGGCAACCCGTGAACGCGCCATGAAAGCGCTTCGCGACTTCCTTCGTCCCGAGTTCATCGGCAGAGTGGACGAGATAGTTGTGTTTAACGATTTAACCCGTGAGGACTTTGAGAAAATCGCGGGGCTTATGCTTAACGAGATTGTCGATCCTCTCGCCGACAAGGGCATAAAACTCACCTGGGACAGCGCCGCCGAGGCGGCACTCGCCGAAATGTCAACCGACGGCACAAGAGGAGCCAGAGACCTTCGCAACGCGGTTCGCCGCGAGGTTGAGGACAAGATAGCCAACAGAATCGTAAACTCCGCCGACTCGCCTCTCAAGGCGGTTGACATCACCGCGAAGGACGGAAACATTGTTTTGAAATTCAAATAATTTATTAATTATATATAATAATTATTTGACTTTTAACTTGCATTGTGTTAAAATGCAGAATACACTGGAACAAAATCCACTCAAATCAAATTTATGCATTTTTCAACAGGAGGAAAGAAAATGAAAACAGGCAAAAGATTCTTATCCCTGCTTCTTGCGGTAATTATTGCCGTAAGCGGTATCTGTGCAGTCAACATCGCGATTGCTTCCGCGGCTGACTACACAAGCGCGTCAACCCTTCTTTCGGGTATCGCGACTACCGGCAGCCTCACCGAAACGGGCGTAAAGAACTGGTACAGGTTCACCGCTCCCGCTTCAAGCACGGAAATCACCTTTACTCACGACGCCAAGTCCGACACCGGCGCGTATTTCAGAGTTCAGGTGTTCACCGAGGCAAACGCCGCTGCCGCAACCAGCCCCAACGCCAGGGAAGACTCTCTCGGCACGGACGGCACAAAGACCATCAGCGTAAACACAACCCAGGGCTCGTCCTACTATGTTTCAGTTGAAGCAACATCAACAAACGCAGTAAACCTCAGCTACACAGTCAAGTACTCCGCGGCTGTCAACCAGGAAAAAGAGAGCAACGACACCACCGCTTCCGCTACAAACCTCACTATCGGCGCGGCAACCAAGGGCGTCTGCTCAAGCAACACCGATGTTGACTACTACGCGGTAACTCTTTCCGAATCATTATATCTTGATGTCAAACTTGCCCATACGGCAGTTCCGAATGTAACATCCAAATATTTCATCGTTACGATTTTCGCCTCTGACGGCACAACCCGCGTTGAATCCTTCGAGTCCCTCGGCAAGCAGGCAACAAGCTCGCTCAGCGACCTTGACAGCGTAGGCGAATACGGTGTTCCTCTGGCCCCGGGCAAATATTTCATCAAGGTTGAAGACGGCGGTGCGGTTTCGGGCGCTGAATACCAGATTACCGCCATCACAACTCCCATTCCCGATCACGACGACGAGGTTGAAAACAACAACACTCAGTCCACCGCGAACGCAATCAGAAGCGGTATGCCCATGCTCGCGGCTCTCAACCAGACCAAAGAGGGCACAAAGGATACCGACGACTTCTTCAAATTCACAATCGACACTCCCGCAATTGTAGGTGTTACCCTTTCACACGCCGTAAAGAGCAGCTCGGGCGTTTACTACCGCGTAGAGCTCCTCAACACAGCGGGCGAGCAGATTGACTCTTTCAAGTCACTCGGCAACGACTCAACGGTAGCCGGCTCAAAGAAATTCGTCTCCGTAGGCACTTATTACATCCATGTTTACAGAGATCCCAGCGCGGGCGATATCGACTCCATTCTCACCTACTCGCTCAACGTTGAAATAGCAAAGGTTTCCGGCGCTGAGGAAGAGGCCAACGACGATTTCACTTCGGCAAACGCAATAAGATGCGGAACAGCGACCGAAAGCACATATTATCACGCGTCTCTCCAGACCGCTGAAGACAAGGACTACTTCAAGTTCACAATTAACCGCGGCTATGTCTATGTCAACTTCTTCAGTGAAGACGGCGGCGAATGCAACACGGTTTATCAGGCAACTATCTATGTCCTTTCCGAAAACGCGGGCCTTGTTGAGCACTACAAGATTTTCGACTTCGACGTAACTTATGTTGACGGTCAGTTCAAGAGCGGCTGCATAGGCCTCGACAGCGGCACATATTATATTGTTGTTGACCACAAGTCATACGACGCCACCAAGCAGGGCGCGTACGGCGTAGGTATTCAGTACACCGAATACAACGGCTATGAAACCGAGTTAAACAACACCGCCGCAACAGCCGATAATTTCGAAAAAGGCGAAAGCATGCTCTACATCAACGCCTCCTGCTTCGACACTTCCGACAATGACTGGTTCAAGTTCAAAACCGAAAAGAAGATTAAATTTACGGTCAACTGCAGAAGAGAATACACCAACGCCGAAAAGGTGGCGGGTGTAAAGGATCCTTCCGAGTACAAGTGGAATGTTGAAGTTTACAACGCGGCGGATCTTTCAAAGCACATTATCTCATCGAGCTTCACAAGCTACAAGGATATGTCCGAAACCGAAACACTTGAACCCGGCACATATTATGTGCGCGTAACAGGCGTTTCATCCGCGTTCTCAAACAAGAACTATTTCGTCTTCCTTACTTTTGAACAAGATCCCGGTCCGATGAACATAATCACTATAATCATCAACCTCGTCAAAACAATCAGAAATCTTGACTGGTCCGCGTGGAAACCCTTCCTTGACTGGCTCAAGAACATTGACTGGGTAGCGTCGGTCAAGATCTGGTACAACGCCATCAAGCGTGTAATCGAGTTCATCAAAATAATCCGATAGTTTTTACAAACAATAAAGCAGCCGTCCTCGGACGGCTGTTTTTGCGATAAAGAAAAAGGGGATATATATAATGTATATAGATAAGGATTTCAGGCCCTGCCTGAGGTTTATGGTTGTCAGCGACATCCATTACAAGGATGAACCCGGCGTTGAAAACGAAAGGTTTGAAAAGGCAATCAAAATCGCCTACCGCCTGAGCGGGGAGCAGGAATATAAGAATCTCGACGCTCTTTATATTGTCGGCGATTTCGCGAACGACGGCAGCGAAAAGCAGATGCTCGCAATTAAAAAGACCCTCGATGATAATGTAAAGGAGGGCACGCAGGTCTGCATCACTCTCGCAAGCCACGAGTTCAGCGAAAGAAACGGCGGCGAGCAGGCGGCTCTCGAACGCTTTTCACGCATTTTCAATATGCCTTATGACGACCACAGGGTGATAAACGGCTTCCATTTCATAAGTCTTACCACCACCCGCGGCTGTCACTTTGACGACGCGAAAAAGAAATACGCGAAGGAACAGCTTGAAATCGCGTCAAAGGACGAAGGAAAGCCGATTTTCTTCTTCCAGCATCCCCATATAACCGACACCGTTTACGGCAGCATTGACTGGGGCGAAAAGGACCTTATCCCCATCCTCGTAAACTACCCGCAGATTATCAATTTCTCCGGTCACTCCCACGCGCCGGTAAACGACCCGCGCTCTGTTCATCAGGAGCATTTCACCTCGCTCGGCACGGGCACGCTCTCGTATTTTGAATGCGATGAATATGACAAGGTTTACGGCACCGTGCCGCCGAAGGATGAAAACGCCGCGCAGATGCTCATAGTTGAGGCGGATGAAAAGGGCAGAGTCAGGGTTTATCCCTACGATGTGCTCACCGACAGTTTCTTCCCGAAGCGCTGGGCGATTGACGAGGCTTGGAATCCCGATTCCTTCCTCTACACCGACGACAGGTGGAAAAGCACATATCAGCCGTATTTTGAGGACGGCGCGAAACTCGATGTCAGCATAGATAACGGCAAAATCAAAGTCGTCATCCCTCAGGCGAAGGATGACGAAGAGGGCTATGTTGACGACTATTTTGTGAATCTCAGAAACTCAAGGGGATTCATCATTGGGAGGCAGAGCGTTTGGAGCGAATACTACTTTGCCGATATGCCGGAAACCGTGACCGTGCTGTTTGACCTGCCCGAAAGCGGCGAATACACAGTTGAGGTCAAGGCGCGCAGTTTCTGGCACACCTTCAGCCGCAACTCGCTCACGGCGAAAATAAGCGTTTAAAGGAGAATACCGTGGAATCATTAAGAAGCAAAAAAGCGTTTATATGCGATATGGACGGTGTCATCTATCACGGCAACTGTCTGCTCGACGGCGCAAAGGAATTTGTAGAGTGGCTCGTAAGCAACGAAAAGAAATTCCTCTTTCTCACCAACGCGAGCGGCCTGAGCCCGCTTGAACTCAAACTAAAACTCGCGAGAATGGGGCTTGACATAAGCGAGGACCATTTTTACACAAGCGCCCTCGCCACGGCTAAATTCCTTCAGAATCAGCTTCCCGGCTGCTCGGCTTATGTAATAGGCGATCACGGGCTTTACAACGCCCTCTATGACGCGGGCATCACCATAAACGAGGTGGATCCCGATTTTGTTGTTGTGGGCGAAACAAACGAGTATTCCTACGACCACATCGTCAAGGCGATGACCTTCGTAAACAACGGCGCAAGGTTAATCGCCACAAATTACGATATAACCACTCCCGCCGAAAACGGGCTTATACCCGCCTGCCGCGCCTTTGTGGCTCCCGTTGAGGCAACCACGGGCAAAAAGGCGTATTATATGGGCAAGCCGAACGCCCTTATGATGCGCACGGGTTTGAAGATACTCGGCGTGCATTCATCCGAAACGGCTATGATAGGCGACAGGATGGACACCGATGTTATCTGCGGTATTGAGAGCGGTCTTGACACCGTGCTTGTGCTCTCGGGCGTGTCGGACGAAAAAACTCCCGAAGATTTCCCCTACAGACCGCGCTACATACTCAGGGGCGTGGGCGAAATAGCGGGATATAACTGCGATTGACAAATGGTAACTGATTTAACAAAGGGCAAGCCCTTTTCCGTAATATTAAAATTCTGCCTTCCGCTGATGGCCGGGCAGGTTTTTCAGCAGCTTTACAATATGGTGGACAGCATCATCGTCGGGCGCTTCGCGGGCACGGCGGATTTGTCGGCTGTCGGCTCAACGGGCGCGCTGTCGTTTATGGTAATCGGTTTTGTTATGGGTCTTTGCACGGGCTTTTCAATTCCCGTGTCGCAGGCGTTCGGCGAACAGAGTTACGACAAAATGCGCCGCTATTTTGTAAACTCGGTCTATCTGACCGTTGTTATTTCGGCGGTGCTCACCACCGTCACGCTCGTTTTCGTAAAGCGGATTCTCGTTGTAATGAACACGCCCGAATCAATTCTCGGCAAGGCGAACGACTACATTTCAATAATATTCGGCGGAATTGCCGCCACAATGTTCTATAACCTTTTCTCCTGTGTTATGAGAGCGCTCGGCGACAGCAAAACGCCGCTCTACCTGCTTATATTCTCCTCCGTTGTAAATGTCGCGCTCGACCTGCTTTTTGTTATAAAATTCGGCATGGGCGTAAAGGGCGTGGGTATAGCCACGGTTATCGCTCAGGGCATTTCCGCGGTGCTCGCCGGCTTCGTAATAGTCAAAAAATACCGCATTTTAAAGCCGCTTAAAGGCGAGTGGGCACCGAGCGGAAAAATGTGCCTGCGCCTTATATATGTAGGCGCTCCGATGGCTCTGCAGATATCCGTCACGGCTATCGGCTCTATTATGCTCCAGTCCGCGGTCAACCGTCTGGGCGAGGATGTAATAGCCGCGGTAACGGTCGGCGGAAAGGTGCAGCTTATGCTGATTCTTCCGTCGGAAACAATCGGTATCACAATGGCTACCTACAGCGGTCAGAACCTCGGCGCGCGCAGGATTGACAGAATAAAAGCGGGCATAAGGGCAAGTATAATAACGGCGTTTGTTTACAGCGCGTTCTCGTTCTGCGTTGGTCATTTTCTCGGCAGGCAGGCGGCACTTCTGTTTGTACCTTCCACACAGACAAATGTCATAAACTGCGTCTGTCTGTTTCTCAGAACCTGCTCGTGGTTTTACCCGTTTTTATCGCTTCTGTTCATATTCAGAAACACCATTCAGGGGCTCGGATATTCCGTGCCCGCCATGCTCACAGGCACCTTCGAACTTGCCGCGAGAGCGGTTATGGGTTATGTGATCATTCCGCGTTATGGCTACACGGCGGTCTGCTTCGCGAACCCCTCCGCCTGGCTTTCGGCAATGATCTTCCTCGTCCCCGCATATCTGATTGTTTATTCGATTGTCAAAAAGAAAATTGAAAAAGGAACCGTGAAAATATAGAAAGGACGCCTTCAGGCGTCCTTTTTCACTCTGAAGACAAAGAGTGTTCGTTAAAGTGGAACACCGTCCTGAGTTTACAACAAAAAACCCGTTCGCAATAGCCCTCTCCGAGAACGGAGAGGGTGGACTGCCAAAGGCAGGACGGGTGTGGCGATTCATCCCCAACACACCGAAAATTTCCATAACAAAAGCCGCCCGAGGGCGGCTTTAATAATTTATTTAACCTTTATATCGGGAACGGGTAATAATCGAACAGGTTGCCCGTGAGCGTTTTAATGATGAACGTCAGCAGCGTGCCCGCGAATTTGCCGTAATATTTGATGTAATAATTGTAGTCGATTCCCTCAACAAGTATAACCGGCTCTGTCGTTTCGCCGAGACCGATTTCCTTGAGTTTCTCCAGTACAACCTTCGCCAGCACAATATTCCCTTCGGCGTTCGGGTGAACGCAGTCGTCGGCTATAAGCTGCGGTTTTCCGTTCATGGCGGAGGCGAAATCAACAAGATAAAACGCGCCGGGGTGCGCCTCAAGATATCTGTCGTAGGCGTCGTTCACACAATTCGAAGCGTCGGTGAAAACCTTGCCGCCTATGAATCTCCACGCCACATAAACATTGTTTACGAGCAGCACCGCATCGGGATTGATCTCGTATATTCTGTCAATAATCTTTGAGAAATTCTCAAGGATAATTTCTTCCCTCGCCTTTATTTCCTTCATATAGCCGACCATATCCTCAAGAACAAGCAGAACAACATCGCTGCTCGCGAGATAGTCGTTCGAGCCGACCGAGAGCGAGATTATATCCGCCTCCGCAACGGCGCTTATGTAGTATTCATTGTCAAGATTTTTCAGCCAGTCGCCGGTGTCGGAAGCGGAGTAGGCGAGATTTCTGTAATTGTAGCCGTTCGTGTTCGCAACTATTTTGCCGAAACTCGCTTCGTTCCTGTTTTCAACGCCGTAGCCCTGCGCGATTGAATCGCCGATGAGAAGGTAGTTGAGCGGCTCGCTCTCCCCGGCGAAAGCGAAAAGAGCGGTGGATGAAAGCAGAAGAACTATTGCAAGTAAAACCGCTGTTATCTTTTTCATATCAGGCACCGTATCCTCCCGACCTGATGGCGTCCGCCACCAGATTCACATATTTGCTGCAGGTTTCCTTTTCCTGCGCCTCAACCATAACTCTCACAACGGGCTCCGTGCCCGATTCCCTGACTAAAATTCTGCCTGTGTCGCCGAGGGCTTCCTCCGCCTGTTTTACAGCCGCCTTTACTTTTTCATCGCCGAGAGCCGCCGCCTTGTCGGTCACTCTCACATTTTCAAGCACCTGCGGATAAATCGTGAGCCCTTCCGCGAGTTTGCTCATAGGCAGTTTCTGCGACATCATCGCCTGCATCATTTTTAAGCTTGTGAGTATGCCGTCGCCGGTTGTGGCGTATTTCAAGAAAATGATGTGCCCCGACTGTTCGCCGCCCAGAATGTAGTGATTTTTCTCCATGCAGTCATAGACATATTTGTCGCCCACGGCAACCTTTTCATAGTTTATGCCGAGCTCGTCAAACGCCTTGTAAAGCCCGAAATTCGACATAACCGTTGTTACAACCGTGTTGTTTATTAATTTGTCGCGGTCCTTCATATATTTCGCGTAGATATAGAGAATGTGGTCGCCCGTGAGAATGTTGCCCTTCTCGTCAACACACAGGCATCTGTCGGCGTCGCCGTCATAGGCAAAGCCCACATCCATACCGTTGTTCACAACATAGTTGCGAAGCCCCTCGATGTGAGTTGAGCCCGCGTTGTCGTTTATGTTGAAACCGTCGGGCTGAGCGTTTATTACATAGGTAGTGGCGCCGAGCGCCTCGAAAACCGCCTTTGCCACATTCCAGGTGCTGCCGTTGGCACAGTCGAGGGCGATTTTCTTGCCTTTGAAGGAATACATTCCGAGGGAGATGAGATAGCCGATATATCTGTTGCGCCCGGCCACATAGTCAACCGTGCGGCCGATGTTCTCGCGCGTGGCGTAGGGGATTTCGTCCCACTTCCGACCGAACAATTCAAGTTTTCCGTCGAGGTAGTCCTCGATATATCCTATCGTTTCCTCGTCCATTTTCTCACCGTGGGAGTTTATGAGCTTTATGCCGTTGTCATAATAGGGATTGTGGCTCGCGGAAATCATAATTCCGCAGTCAAACGAGTCGATTCTCGCAACATAGGCAACGGAGGGCGTGGTGGTTACATGGAGCATATAGGCGTCCGCGCCCGAAGCGGTGAGCCCCGCTACGAGGGTGTATTCAAACATATAGCTTGACCTTCTCGTGTCCTTGCCGATTACCACGCAGGGCGGCTCGCTGCTGCCCTCGCGCTTTTTCTTTTCGCCGAAGTACCAGCCGAGAAAGCGGCCTACCTTATAAGCGTTGTCCGCCGTGAGGGTTACGTTCGCCTCTCCGCGGAAGCCGTCCGTTCCGAAATATTTTCCCATTTTATCTGTCCTCTTTTTTTATGATTGTGCCGTCGTTTTTGAAAATGCTGTTTTCGGGTATTACCCCGCGTACACACGAGGTGGGATAAACCTGTGAATTTCTGCCTACGACCGTGCCGGGGTTCAATACGCTGTTGCACCCAACCTCAACATAATCGCCGAGAAAGGCGCCGCATTTTTTAAGCCCCGTTTCGATTCTTATTCCTTCACCTTTTATAACAACATTTTTCTTGTCGGATTTTACATTTGAGGTCACCGCGCCCGCGCCCGTGTGCGACATATAGCCGAGTATACTGTCGCCCACATAGTTGAAGTGCGGCACCTGAACGCCGTCAAATATAATCACATTTTTAAGTTCAACGGAATTGCCTATGACACAGCCCTCGCCCACAAGGGCGCTGCCCCTTATAAACGCGCAGTGGCGCACCTCCGTGCCCGCTCCGATTATGCAGGGCGCTCCGATGAAAGCGGTGGGAGCGATACGGGCGGTTTTATGCACCCACACGTTTTCGCTTATTTCGTCATAATCGGCTTCGTCAAGCGCTTTGCCGAGAGTGATAATATGTTCCTTTATTCCCGCGAGCGCCTGCCAGGGATAATCGAATTTTTTGAGATAATCCGCCGCCGCCGTGTGCGACATGTCATAGAGTTCCTCTGTTTTTATCATATCATATCTCCATTGCGTCCGCGCTTTTGCAAAACGCGCTCAGATACTCGTTTTCATACCGCGGATATATTTTAAGATATTCTTTTTTCACTTCATATTCTATTTCTTCGCGCTTTTCGGGGTCTGTCAGTGCCGCGCAGCTTCCGTTGAAGCCCGCGCCCGAAAACCTCGCGCCGTAAACGCCTTTTGTTTTTGAGAGAATCTCCGTCAGGCATCTGAGTTCGTCCGAGCCCGTCTGCCAGAGATTTATTGAGGAAAACCCGCTTGCCGTCATAAGCGAACCGAACCGCTCAAGGTCGCCCTGTCTGAACGCCTCAACGCCCTTCTCAACTCTTTCGCACTCGTCGAAGAAATGCGCCGCCCTCATTCTGAAATTATCGGGAAGTTTGCAAGCGTATTTTTCAAAATCCTCACGGCTCACATCAGCCATAAAGGTTTCGGCGAAGGTGCCGTAATCACCGCCCGAAAACGCCTTTATCACATAGGCGGCGGCTTTCAGCTCATCAACGCGAAGGTTGTATTTTCCGCCCGCGAGAACTCTCTGTTTTCCGGCGAAAAACACGGCTATGTCAAAATCCTTGTTGCCCGCGGGTATAAGCGTGTGTGAGTCCGCTGCGCTGTCGATATACAAAAGATTGTCTTTTTTGCCGTACATCTCACAGGTCTGGTCGAGTTTTCCGCATCTCACGCCCACATATTCGCGTTCGGCGAAAAGGGCGCAGTCAATCATCTCCTCACGGGATATGACAAGTGAATTTACTTTACACAGTGCGTTGATAAAACCGAGGGTCACTGCCGCCGATGAGGAAAGCCCGCCTACGGGCATGGTGCCGTGAATGAACGCGTTTATTCCGTTTTCTATATTGTATTTCTGTTTTAATATCAGCGCCGCGCCGCGCAGATAATCCGCTTTGTCGTTCTGTTTTACAGACGGAATATTGCTTATTTCAAAAACAATTCTTCTGTCAAACAGAGCGGATGAGGCGGAAATCGTTTCGCTGCCCGAAGGGGAGTATGAAATATATATTCCTCTGTCAAGAGCGAAACCCGTCTGTGTTCCGAGGTTGTGGTCGGTGTGCGCGCCCAGGGGGCAGACTCTGTAGGGGCAGAAAATCTCACCCGCGGGGGCGGTGCCGTATTCAAGTGTAAACCCGTCTGAAGAAACCATAATCCCACCTCTTGAGATACTAAGTAATAATACCATATTCCACAATATATTGTCAATATTCAGTAAATAGGTTGCAAATTTTGTGCTTATGTGTTACAATACCCCTACAGGTTATTTTAAGGAGCAATCGTATGTCACAATGTGTCAGATGCGGTTATAAATGTGATGGCGATATACCGGTCTGCCCCAACTGTAAAACGGCTCTCGTTTCGTCGGATGTCCATACGGCGCTTGACGCGTTGAGCGGATATTATGACTATGACACCGCTTCGCTCATTGAGAACGACAGCGTTGTTGTTTTCAGAGGCGAAACGCAGAAAGAGGCAATCAGGAGAGTCACGAAAGGCAGGTCGCGCGCCGCTTTCATCTGCGGCTTGGTTTTCACGCTTGTTTTCGCCGCTGTTCTCTATGCCGCGGTTTTGAATTACTCGGCGGCGGGCAAAACGCCCAAGGCGGTCGGCTACCGTTCCGATGTGCCCGAGGGGACTTATGTCACTTACGAGATAAAAGCCCTTGTTCCCCTTGCCGAAAGCCATTATTCAGTTGACCTTGCCGATGAGGACGGCAAAACAATATACTGCCTTACAAAGGGCTCCGACGGCACCTACGCCGTGTCCGCCCTGCCCGAGGATTTCCTCTACGGCAAATACACCGAGCAGAATTACGGCGGCGACGCTTTCGCAAGCGAAAAGACCGCTCAGATAAAAGGCACCGTCACAAAACTCGGCAGCGAGGAATCAAAGATTCTCAAAGAATTATTCGATTCCTCAAAAATGAATTTCAGCCCCGAAAACTTTATTTCCGTCTCGCCCGCCACATCAAAGGCGGTCACCGGCACAATTCTGCTTCTGATTTCGCTGCTTGTGCTCGGCACCGGGCTTATGGTGCTCTCGTTCGGATTCAGACGCGCGCGCAGGCAGGCGGCAAAGGTTAAAAAAGCGTTCAAGGAGGGAAGCTTCTGATGAATAAGAACATATTTGAAATAAGAACCCGCACGGCTGTCGGAGCGAGGTTTGAAGCCGTTTCTCCCTTCTCGAAGGAACTCAGCAAAGCCACCCTCATCCGCTCCTGCAGAAAAACGGGTTTTCTGCCCGAGGTGAATGTAAACTACGCGATAATGTTTGAGGATGAGAAAAAACCGCTTTTCATTTCCTCTTCACAGTACCGCCGAATCCGCAAATCCGGGAACAAAACCGAAACCGCGAACAGCATTGCCCACGATATTGTTGTTGAGGGCTTGAAAAAGACCCGCGGCGGCAGGGAATGGATTAAAGAATACGAATCGGCTTTAAAAAAAACTCCCGAATTTCATAACATCTTAAACGAGGGCATCGCTTAAAATAATATTGACAAAAAATATACATTTATGATAAAATACATTCCGTTAAAGGGGAGTAGCTTGAAGGGTTTTCCCTTAGTCGGTGGTCAACAACCGGTGTTTTCACCTGGCGCCGGCCCTCTTGTTCAGTGAAGCAAGACCTTTGACAGAGGCGTTATCTCTGTCAGAGGTCTTTTCTTGTATATTAATCACCATTAACATAAAGGAGGAATGTTCTTGAAACATTATCTTGAATCCGCCGAAGCGGTCCTCAGGGAAGTTGACAGCAACGAAAACGGTCTGACTTCAGAGGAAGCGGAAAGACGGCTCAACGAAAACGGCAAAAACAAGTTGAAGGAAGCCGAAAAGGACAGCCTTTTCAAAAAATTCATCAACTCCCTTGCCGACCCGATGATTATAATGCTTCTCATCGCCGCGCTCATTCAGGCGGGCGTTGCGGTCATTGAGGCGGTCAAGGCGGGCGAGGGCTTCAAACTGGTCGATTTCGCCGATGTTCTCGTCATTCTCGTTGTTGTTATCATCAATACAATAATGAGTCTTGTTCAGGAGAGCAAGGCGGAAGCCGCCATGGACGCTCTTATGGAAATGACTGCCGCCACAAGCCATGTCATCCGTGACGGAATAGTCAAAACGGTCAAGAGCGAAGACCTCGTAAAAGGCGATGTCATAGTTCTTGAGGCGGGCGACGCAGTTCCCGCGGACTGCCGCGTTCTCGAAAGCTACTCGATGAAAGTCGAAGAGGCGGCGCTGACCGGCGAATCCGTTCCCGTTTCAAAGGCGGTCGATGTGCTTATGTGCAGCGAAGGCAACGCCGAAGTTCCCCTCGGCGACCGTAAAAATATGCTCTACAGCGGCTCTGTTGTGGTTTACGGCAGAGGCAAAGCGGTTGTTACCGACACCGGTATGGAAACCGAAATGGGCAAAATCGCCGACGCTCTCTCACAGGCGGAAAAGGAACAGACTCCTCTTCAGATTAAAATGGCGGAACTTTCAAGATTCCTCACCAAACTCGTTATCGGAATCTCCGTGTTCGTTCTGATTGTCGGCCTTGCGGAAAACCTCATTACCGAAAAATCCGCCTTCACATGGACTCATTTCGGCAATGTCGCGCTCACAACCTTCATTTCCGCTATAGCCCTCGCTGTCGCGGCTATTCCCGAAGGCCTGCCCGCGGTTGTCACGATTATCCTTTCAATCGGCGTTACCGCAATGAGCAAGCGCCAGGCGCTCATCCGCAAGCTTACCGCGGTTGAAACCCTCGGCTGCACGCAGATTATCTGCTCCGATAAAACAGGCACTCTCACCCAGAATAAAATGACCGTTGTTGACCATTACGGCGACGACGAAAACCTTATAGCCACGGCAATGGCGCTGTGCTGCGACGCGAACATAGACGACAGCGGCGTTGTAACGGGCGAACCCACCGAGGCGGCTCTTGTCGCTTACGCTTACAAACTCTCGCTCAACAAGAACGACCTTGTTGCCGCCTGCCCGAGAATCGGCGAAGCGCCGTTTGATTCAGGCAGAAAGATGATGTCCACGGTTCACGACACAGCCGACGGCATTGTTCAATACACAAAGGGCGCTCCCGATGTGATATTAAACCACTGCAAATACGCCCTTATAAACGGTCAGACCGTTCCCTTCACCGAGGCGGTCAGGCAGGATATAGTCACATCCAACAAGGCGATGGCGGATAAGGCGCTGCGCGTGCTCGCCGTCGCAATGCGTAAATACGATTCGGCTCCCGCGTCCTTCGAGGCGTCGGATCTTGAAGAGGAACTCGTATTCGTAGGTCTTACGGGTATGATTGACCCCGTCCGTCCCGAGGTAAAGGCGGCTATCGACGAGTGCCGCGAAGCGGGAATCCGCCCCGTTATGATTACGGGCGACCACAGAGACACAGCCGTTGCCATAGGCAGAGAGCTCGGCATAATCACTGACCAGAGCGAAGCCATTCTCGGCTCCGACCTCGACAAATTCACGGATGAGGAGCTTGTTGAGGCGGTTACCGGATTCTCGGTTTACGCCCGTGTTCAGCCCGAGCACAAAACCCGCATAGTCAGGGCTTGGAAGGCGCGCGGTATGGTTACCGCGATGACCGGCGACGGCGTAAACGACGCCCCCTCAATCAAATCCGCCGATATCGGTATCGGTATGGGCATCACCGGCACGGATGTCACCAAGAGCGTTTCTGATATGGTGCTCGCGGACGATAACTTCGCAACAATAGTCAACGCCGTTGAAGAGGGCAGAAAGATTTACGACAACGTCTGCAAGGTGCTTCAGTTCCAGCTTTCAACAAATATGAGCGAAGTGCTCATAATGTTCTTCTCAACTATATTCAACTTCACCATTCTCGGTCCCATCCACCTTCTCTGGGTCAATATGGTAACCGACTCGCTTCCCGGTCTCGCTCTCGGTATGGAAAAGGCGGAGGGCAACCTTATGCGCCGCAAGCCCAGGGCAACCACCGACGGCATCTTCTCGCACGGCGCGGGTATCGATATGGTATGGCAGGGCATATATCTCGCTATAGTCGAAATAGCGGCTTATGTCATCGGCTTTATGTACGAAAATCCGGGCGCGAAACTTTCGGCAATCTGGGGCGCGAGTGAGGCAAACAACAATATGTGCCTCAACGCCGTCGCTATGGCGTTCCTCGCCGTAAACTTCGGCGAACTGTTCTGCGCTATCAATATGCGCTCGCGTCAGGGCTCGCTGTTCTCAAAGAGTATGTTCAGGAACTTCAACTGGTGGCTCGTCGGCGCGTTTGTGGTTACCGCGGGTATGACCCTTATTCCGCTTTATATTCCCTTCCTGCGTGATATTTTCTTCCCCGTAGCGGACGCGACCGGTTCATTCCATCTTGAACTTAACGAACTGCTTATTTCACTTCTGCTTGCCGCCAGCACGGTGCCCGTGTTCGAAATCGGCAAGGCGATAAGAAGAAAATCCGAGCGCAAAAAAGGCAATATAGTTTAATCAGGCATTTTCACACAGCCGCCCCCAGGGGCGGCTTTATTCTTTCTGTTCTATCTCATTTCCCCGTTCCTTGACATTCCCCCTTATTATGATATAATCTTATAATGTATAACTATGTATAAAAAGGGGAGTGTTTTCCTTGAACATTCTTGTAACCGGCGGAGCGGGATATATCGGCAGCGTGCTTGTGCCGGAACTGCTCTCTCTCGGCAACAATGTTACCGTAATTGACAATTTCCTTTACAGACAGTCCTCGCTTATCGACTGCTGCAAATATAAAAATTTCACAATAATCAACGGCGACTCAAGGGATGAGAAAACGCTTCTCAGAGGTATGGAAGGCGCGGATATCATTATTCCCCTCGCCGCCCTTGTCGGCTTTCCCGTCTGCGACAGGGACAAAACCGCCGCCGTAACCACAAACAGGGAAGCCGTCAAAAAGATTATTGAACTGCGCTCACCGGAGCAGAAAATAATTTTCCCCTGTACAAACAGCGGCTACGGCCTGGGGCAGGGTCAGCAGTTCTGCACGGAGGAATCCCCGATTAACCCCGTCTCGCTCTACGGCAAAACAAAAATGGAGGCGGAAAAAGCGGTGCTCGAGGCGGGCAACAGCGTGTGCTTCAGGTTCGCAACTTTATTCGGCGCCTCCCCGCGTATGCGCACGGACCTGCTTGTAAACGACTTTGTTTACAGAGCCGTGTTTGACAGGGCGCTCGTTGTGTTTGAGGGGAACTTTATGCGCAATTATCTTCATGTCAGGGACGCCGCCCGCGCGTTTATCTTCGCTATAGACAACTTTGAAAAGATGAAGGGCAACACCTTCAACTGCGGGCTTGACGAGGCGAATATGTCAAAACTTGACCTCTGCCGCGAAATACAGAAGTTCATTCCTCAGTTTACATTTGTTGAGGCGCCTGTAGGAACAGACCCCGACAAGCGCAACTACATCGTTTCCAACGAAAAAATCAAATCCGCGGGGTTTAAAACGAAGTATTCGCTTGACGACGGCATTGAGGAACTGATAAAAGTTTATTCGATTATAAAAAATTCATTTTACGGGAATGTGTGATATGCCTCTTATTGAAAAACTTACTCCCGATTTCGTCTTTGACGACGAGCGCGGAACGCTTGCCCAGCTTGTGCATTCGGGCTATGAGCAGGTAAACGCCGTGTTTACAAAAAAAGGCGCCGTGCGCGGAAATATGCACTGCCACAAAAACAGCAACGAGGTGTTCTACATCATCTCGGGCAGCGTCGATGTGACCGCACGCCTTGATGAGGCGGAGGAGACCGCGCGTTTTGAAAGCGGGGACATGTTTCTTATAAGAAACAACATTATGCACACCTTCGTCTATAATGAGGACACTTATCTTGTGGCGCTCTATGACAGGCGCATTGAAAATGAGGACGGCACAAAGGATATAATCAGCGCGCAATAAAAAGCAAATCGGTTGGGCTTATGAAAAAGATTTATTTTGTTCAGGTCGGTTTCGAGTTCGACGGCTCGGTATATCTGCCGTACGCGTCGGGAACCATGATCGCTTACTGCAAAAAGTTTTTGCGTTTCAAAAGTGAATATGAGTTTGCCGGCATCGTTTTCAGCCGTGAAAAGCTTGAGACCGCTCTCGGCAAAATAAAGGACCCTTATCTGGTCGCCTTCTCGTGCAGCGTGTGGAATATGGAGTATAACAAAACCCTCGCTACGCTCCTTAAAGAAAAATACCCCGGTGTAATCATCAATTTCGGTGGCCACAGCGTGGATGAAAAGGGCACTCTTCTTGACAGCGAGGAGTATATTGACCTTCTTATGTTCGGCGAAGGCGAGCGGGTTATGTGCTCGCTGCTCGACTGCCTCGCGCAGGGAGGCGATCTCTCCTCCGTAAGCAACATCGCCTTCAGAAAAGACGGAAAAACCGTCGCTACAAAGCGCGAATACTACAGTGACATTTCCGAGTATCCCTCTCCCTACACCACGGGAGTGTTCGATGAAATAATCGCCGCGAACGAGGGCACGGAGTTTCTCGGAGTGCTTGAAACAAACAGGGGCTGCCCCTACAACTGCGCCTACTGCGACTGGTGCGCCGGGCGCAAGGTGCGCCATTTTCCGATTGAAAAGGTTTACGCCGAAATCGAATGGCTTTCAAAAAACAAAATCGCCTACTGTTTCTGCGCCGACTCGAATTTTGGTATGTTCCCACGCGATGTGGATATAGCCGAAAAACTCATTGAAACAAAAAAAGCGACGGGCTATCCGCAGGTTTTCAGACCCTGTTATGAAAAAAACAGCGCCGACCGCGTCTATCATATCTGCAGCGCTCTCAACAGCGTGGGTATGGACAAGGGCGCCACTTTCGCCTATCAGACACTCTCGCCCGAAGCGCTGAAAAATATAGGGCGTAAGAACCTGACGATGGAGCACTTTTCATCGCTTTTGAAGAAATACAACGAAACGGGCATTCCGACTTATTCGGAACTCATTCTCGGGCTCCCGGGCGAGACGAAGGAGAGTTTCTGCAGAGGTATATGCCGCCTTATCGAGAGCGGCCAGCACAATTCCATAAGCGTCTATCACTGTGAGATGCTCCCGAATTCCGATATGGCGCATCCCGATTATATTGAAAAGCACGGCATTGAGGTTATCAAGGTTAAATTCAACCACATTCACTCCGCGATAAAGCGCAACGAGGAGGTTCAGGAGTATTCCTACCTTGTGCGCTCAACCGCGACTCTGCCGCGGGAGGACTGGGTTTACTCAAACCTCTTCTCAATCTGCGTGCAGTGCTTCCACAGCTTGGGCGTGTTGCGGCTTTTTGCCATTTATCTTTACGGCACGGGCAGGGCGTCGTACTACGATTTCTACACATCTCTGCTTGAATATATACTGAACGGCAGCGGCAGATTGAACGCTCTGTGGAGCAATTTCAGAACAAAATATGAAAGCTCGCTCGAGGGCGACTGGAACTACTACAACGAAAAATTCGGCAATGTCACCTGGTTTTTCGAGGAGGGCGCGTTCATAGAAATAATCGACAACCTCGATTCCTTCTACAACGAGCTTATGCCGTTTTTAAAGCGGTATTTTGACGACGGCTTTATTGCCGACCTGCTCTCCTACCAGCGCTTTTTCTTGAGAAAGCCGGGCGAAGAGACCGTGCGCGCCCGCTTTGATTACAACTTCCGCGATTATTTCTCGTCCTTTATGAAGGGCGACCGTATCCCTCTCGAAAAGCGGAGCGGTGAATATGAAATCAACTCCTCATTTGTCTGTGAGGATATAAAGGATTACGCCAAACGCGCCGTCTGGTTCGGCAGGCGCCGCGGAATGACCGTCTATCACGACGGCGAAATAAAAAAGACTGAATAAGGTGATTTTATCTATCTCATTATCGGCTGCGGCTTTCTCGGCAGTTACCTTGTAAACTGCTTAAAACAGAATACGGATGAAAGAATCATCGCAACATACAACACCTTAAAGCCCTGTGAAACAGACGGCGTTGAATATGTAAGGTGCGATGTCGCCGACCCGCGCGATTTAAAGGCGCTTCTCGCCCTGATACATAACGAAAAACCGACGGTCTTCTGGTTTGCCGCCTGCCACAACATCGATTATGCTTTTAAAAATCCCGAAGCGGCAAGGCAAATAAACGTGTTCGCCCTGCAAAACTTTCTGAACGGGTCCGACAATATAGAAAAACTCTTTTTCTCCTCTACGGACTGTGTTTACGGCGAGTGCGCACATGGTGAAAAGAAAAGCGAGACCTCGCCTCTCAACCCCGTAAACACCTACGGCGTTCAGAAAATCGAAGCGGAAAAAGAGATAATAAAAAACGGATTCACCGTCACGCGGCTTCCGTTTATGATAGGAAAATCCCTTTTGTCAAAGCCGCATTTTTACGACAGGATAAAAGAAAAACTGTCGCGGGGCGAAAGCGTTGAGATGATTGACGGGCTTTCGCGCTCCGTGCTCAGTTACAAAAAAACAGCGGAAATTCTCTGCGCTCTTTCACGGAAAGACGGCGTCCCGAAGGTCATCAATGTCTGCGGCGACGATTCATATACGAAGTATGAGATGGGTCTTAAACTCGCCGCTCATTTCGGGGCAGATTCCTCGCTTATTGAAAAAATCAGCGAGGAGGAGGGCAGGAAGTTCTTTGTTGACAGACGCGCCTCCTCCGGTGTTATGGATAACACCCTTCTCAAAAATATTCTCGAAGCGGAAGAAATCAAATGGGAGTGTGAATAAATGCTTATAACAAGAACTCCTTTCAGAATATCGTTTTTCGGCGGCGGCACCGATTTCAAAGAGTATTACGACGAATTCGGCGGCAGCGTGCTCTCAACGAGCATTGACAAATACTGCTACACAACCATCCGTTCCCTGCCCCCGATTTTCAGTTACAAGAGCCAGCTTTCATACTCGAAAATCGAGCGCTTCAGCGAGGTTGATGAGATAAACCACCCTCTTGTGAGAAACGCGCTCAAATTCATTCCCGCCGACCGCGTACAGATAAACTACGACGCCGACCTTCCCGCGAGCTCGGGCATCGGCTCAAGCTCGTCCTTCGCCGTCGGTCTTTTACAGGCGCTTCACGCCATTCACAACGAATATCCCGATAAAATGACTCTCGCAAAAGAGGCGATTCACCTTGAAAGGGATCTCTGCGGCGAAGCGGGCGGAGCGCAGGACCAGGTCATTGCCGCTTACGGCGGCATAAACCGCATTAATTTCTATGAGGACAAAATCGAGGTAAATCCCATAATCACATCCGAAAGGCGCCTTCGAGCCCTGCGTGAAAACCTTATGCTCGTGTTTACGGGCTTCACGCATTTCTCGGGCGAGGTTTCCGAGGAACAGAAAAGCAGAATAAAGGACAATCTCCCACGGCTCCACGAGATGAAGGAGATGGTGGGCATTGCCGAAAGAATTCTTATGGACGGCGATTTTGACGATTTCGGCAGACTTCTCAACCACACCTGGGAACTCAAAAAAACCCTCTCAAAAATAATAACCAACGACGAAATAGAATGTATTTACCGTAAGGCGCTTGAAAACGGCGCCGTCGGCGGCAAACTTCTCGGCGCGGGCAGCGGCGGCTTTATGCTGCTCTATGTGCCAAAGGAGAATCAGCCGGGAATAAAAGCGGCACTGCCGTCGCTCAGATTTGTGCCTTTTGATTTTGAAAAAAGCGGCACGCAGATAATGTATGAGCACAACGATTAAGAACACCGGAGCGTAGTATGAAAGCAGTTATTCTCGCAGGAGGGCTCGGCTCAAGAATGGGCAACGCCTTTCCCGGTCTGCCCAAGCCGATGGTTCCGCTTTGCGGCAAGCCGGTTCTTGAACGCCAGATTGAAGCCCTGCGTAAAAACGGAATAGACGACTTTACGATTGTCACCTGCCTTCACCACGAGGTGATTGAGCGGTATTTCGGCTGTGGCGAAAAGTCAGGCGTGAACATAGATTTTTTTGTCGAATCCACGCCGCTCGGCACCGCGGGCGCTCTTTTCAAAATACGCCCCGAAAGCGATTTTCTGTTCTTGAACGGCGACCTGCTTTTTGATTTTGACCTTCAAAGGATGCGGGAATTCCATAAAAGCACCAACGCGCTGATAACTCTTTTCACCCACCCGAACAACCACCCTGCCGACAGTTCGGTAGTTTTCGCGGACGGCAGCGGAAAAGTGACCGCTTTTTATGACAAAACCCGTAAACCTGAGAATTACCCGAATCTCTGCAACGCGGGGATTCAGATTGTTTCACCCGAAATATTCGATTATCTCAGTTTTGAATCCGCCGCGGATTTTGACGGCGATGTTGTCACCCCGCTTGTGAAAAGCGGAAGAATTTACTCCTACAAAAGCGCCGAATATGTTTTTGATATCGGTACGCCCTCACGCCTCGAAAAGGCGGAAAGCGACCTTGAAAACGGCATGGTAAAAAGCATTTTCAAAGAGAAGCGGAAAGCCGTTTTCCTCGACCGCGACGGCACAATTAATGTTCACCGTGATTACATAACCGACCCCTCGCAGATGGAACTTCTCGACGGCGCCGCTCAGGCGATAAACAGATTTCACGAGCTCGGCTATCTTGTTATTGTAATTACAAATCAGCCCGTTGTCGCAAAAGGTATGTGCACTTTCGAAACCCTTAATCAGATTCACAACCGCCTTGAGATGCTGCTCGGCGAACAGGGCGCTTACCTTGACGGCATCTATTTCTGCCCCCACCACCCGAAACGCGGGTTTGAGGGCGAGGTGAAGGAACTGAAAATCGAGTGCGACTGCCGCAAGCCCAAACCGGGTCTGATACTTAAAGCCGCCCGCGATTTCAATATTGACCTCTCCGCTTCGTTTATGGCGGGCGACTCCGAGCGCGATGTGCTCGCGGGCATTAACGCGGGGTGCGAAAGCGTGTTCATAAACGAAAACGGCGAAACGGTTCAAAACGCGCCCGTGTACAAAAACATTTTTGAATTTTCACAGATATTATAATTTCCGGAGAATGATATGACGGCTCTTATGTCAAAGGCAAAAGAGTATATTAAAGAGCAAAAGCTGTTCCTGCTTTTCTGGCTGCTTGTTTCAATAAAGGTCTATTTTGAAACGAGCGGCAGCGTAGCGCCCTTTTTCTCGGGTAAATTCTTTTGCTTTCTGTTCTTTGCCTTTGGCTTTGCGCTGCTTCTTTACACGGCACACATTTCATTCGGTGAGGAAAACAATAAAGCCGCGTTTTATTTCAGCGGAATTTCACTGTTTATATATTACTGCTGTTTTAATCAGACTCTCGCCTATTCAATGCAGAACGAAAACTATATTTCGGCGGCTTTTCTTTTTATCGCGTTGGCTTTTGCGCCCGAACGCAAAGCATGCTTTTTCACGGTTCCCGCCTGCCTTATCGCTCTTTTTGTAAGCCCCGAAACATCAGCGCTCATTCTCCCGGCGGTTATCGGCGTTATATGTTTCGGCATTGAAAAACGAAAAAAAGATGAAAAACCAAACGGCAACAAAAGCGTTAAGAAAATCAAGAAGAATAAAAACAAATATAAAAAGAAAAAAGAGCAGTTAAATATTCTTGAAAGTATTATTTCAACGGTTTCAAAAATCCCGCCCGCAGTCAGCGCCGTTATTCTTGCGGTGTTGTTCGCGCTTTCGTTCGTTATTTACCGCGCGCGCAATCCGTACGATATTATGTTAAATGCGCAGACAGCTGCTCAGACGGGTACGGAGTTTATAAAAATCTTTGTTTTCTTTATGCCGTTTTATTTTCTTTCCCTGCTTTTGTGGATTTGTTTTATCAGGCAGAACCGCGGATATATAAAAGAACTGCTTATCTGCGCCGCCGCATCCCTTGCCTGCCTTTCAATTCAGTTTGTTTTTCCGATGTCGCATATTACCGCGACGGGTTACATTTCCCTGCCTTTGATAATATCCCTTTCGGCTCACACTTTTATATTGAAGCATAAAAAAGAAACCGCCGGCGAAGTCTCGCGGGCAGTTAAAAAGTTTTCCTTCGCAGCAGCTGTGATTCTTATAATCACCGTCGGTGCCGGGCTTAAATATTTACGTTAAAAAACTCTCTGTAGATTTTACAGAGAGTCTTTTTATATTATTCTTGAAGCGTATATGATTGTGATATATCCGAAGGCGGCAAGCAGAACGGGATTTTTTGCGAAAAAGTCACTGATTTTTCCGAAGCCCTCGCATATTGCCTCGTTCCTGTCATATACAAGATACAATATTATCAGCGTCTGTGACATTACCAGGAGCGAAAACCAGCGTATATAGTCCGAGGAAACCACGCTTACCGCGAAAGGAACGATATTGAAGAGAACACACAGCACACAGGTTATTTTGCCGGGAAAATGATTTGCCTTTTTGAACGCGAAAAAATACACTGAGGAGAAAACGCTCATTATCGGCAGCATTGATGTCAGAAATGAAAAAAACTTTTTTGCGTTAAATTCGGAAATGTTTTCCGATGTGGCCTCCCGTATTATTCCCGAAAAAGTGTTAACTGTTTCATAGCGCGCCTTACCGTACATATAAAAGAGAGTCGGTCTTTGATCAACGGCAAGTTTGCTGTTTAAATATCTCTGCGCCTCTTCCATAGGCACGGTGACGGTTTTTGTGGCAAAAAACACAAAATAAATACCTGATAAAACAGACACCGCAATTGTAAGAACAAGCAGAGCGGTTGTTTTTTTATCCTTTGGATTATCTTCGGTTTTCATCATCATAACCGCAGCGAAAACGGGAAAAACGATAATCGCCGCCATATAGTGGTTGGCTATGCACAAAAACGAAAAAACAGGGAAGAGCCACCGCAGATACCTGTTTTTAAGGCAGGCGAGTGCGAGCAGGGTGAATATGAACCAGTAAATGTCGGTCATACCCAGCCAGTAAGCAAAATAACCGAAGCCGACAGCCATCGCCATTACCATAAGCCCGGACAGGGCAACGGCATTTCGGTATTTTTCATCCGTTTTTTTAACAAGCGCGTTAAAAAGGAATGCTGTGAGAAAAGCGGTGAATATATAAACATATGCACAGTAATCCGTCAGCCATTTTACAGTAAATGTTTTTTTGAAAACAGAGAGCACCGACCCTACAAGAAAACGCGAGCAGAATCCGAGACTGTAGTCGGGCAGATACAGAAGCAGACGGAAGTCGTTAAGACCCGCCTCGCTGTCGTATCTCGTAAGTCCGATTACAAGCATCAGAAACAGGGCAACGAAGAAATATATATTGCTTTTTAAGAGTGACAGGTTTTTCTTCATTTTTACTCCGCTTTATTTAAACTTGACTCCGTATTCTCTTGCTGTCTTTCTGAAAAAATGCGAGTAATAAAAGACGGTACAGAACTGCCTTATTGAAACCATGCTGCCAAACACAAAGCCTTTGAGGCCGTGCCTGAAAATACGGTTGAATGTATCGCTTGCCATTTTCTTGATAATTCCGAAACTGTCGCCGTTTACGGAATCTCTTCGTGAAAACGCTTTCCACTGATAGCAAAAATGCAATACTTTAAGGTCCCGTGACTTAACCGCGGAAAGATTGACCGGTATGTTTTCACCGCCGTTGCCTTCTATTTCTTCGGCAATTCTTTTGAAGGTCCGCGGGAATTTATATACACTTGACGCCTCTGCCTCAGCGAGTATTTCGGTGTTTGGCAGAGGTATAAGAATATTGATTAAGGTGAGGCTGGCGTTTATCTTTTCGGCAAACTCCACCGTTCTTCTGACTTCCTCCTTTGTTTCACCGGGGAAGCCGATAATAAATGAGGCCTGCACGGTTATTCCCGCGTTCTCACACCACCTGACGGTCTCTTCCGCTATGTCAATATCAATACTTTTTTTGATGCTTTTTATTCTTTCTTTTGTGGCACTTTCAATGCCGAAAAGAATCCATCTGCAGCCCGCTTTGTACATAAGCTTCACATCGTCCTCGTTGAGCACGCCCAGACGCATCTGGCAGCCCCAGACAATACCTGTGTTTTCTTCAATCAGACGGTTGCAAAGCTGAGTGCGCAGTTCCCTGTTCGGGCACCACAGTTCGTCGGAAAAATACACTCCGTCCATTCCGTAGTTTTTTGTAAGGTATAAAATGTCACGCATAACCTGTTCAGGTGCGCGGCATCTGTTTTTGCCCTGGTGAAAATGTCTGTTGGAGCAGAAAGTGCAGTTTGCGGGGCAGCCCTTTGAGGCATAGAGATAAAGCATTTTACTGCAATTAAAGAACGTGGAAAAATAGGTTTCGGGATTAATCAAAGTCCAGTCTATGTCGGGGAATTCTTTTAAATCCGCAACGGGCCTTACGGGGGTTTTAACAAGTTTTCCGTCTCTTTTATAAATCAGCCCGTTTACAAGAGAAATGTCGCCGCCGTTTTCAAGCGTGTCGGCAAATTCCTTCCAGGTTATTTCACCCTCGCCGTCAATTATATAATCGGGGTTTGCCTTTTCCATAACAAGGTCGGGCAGGGCGCTTGCCGCCTGACCGCCCCACACAACAGGGCAGTTAAAGCGAGCGTGTAACTCATCGGTTACCTTTTTTGCATCCATACTGCTTGAAAAAGACATTGCGGAAATACCGATAATATCAGGCTTGAAGTTTTTGACGGCTTGCGTGAGACTGCCTTTTTCGCTTCTCTCAAAAATAATCGCTTCATGCCCGTTTGCGTTGAGATATGATGCTATTGACAAAAGCCCAAGCGGCACCGACGGCATTCTTTGATAAACGGGAAACTTCGGGTTGATAAGCAGAATTCTCATATCATACCTCCGTGTTCCGTTTTACTTCCGGCGAATAGCAACTGCTTGAAAGCAGACTTCTCGCGTAGTTTCTGCCGTACCATACTATTTCCTTTGAATACTCGAAAAGATCTTTGACATCCCATTTGTCATGGGCGGTGAGTTTCGTTTTAACCTTTTCAAGCGGCTTGTACTCGTCAATATAAATATTCTGGAAATAGTCGTAAAAATCATAGTCCGAAACTATTTCCTTCTCTCCGCTCTCCGAGGGCTTTTTGACAATGTCATACTGGTACCTGAGCAGTGCGGCTTTTATTTCACCGTCAAGATTGAAGCTGTTTAAGAAGCGGCCGATTTCCTCATAGAAGCCGTCAATTTCAAGTATGCATTTAAGGAAATACACTTCCTCAAAACGCCAGGATATTTTGCCGAACGGCTCGCACGGCACCACCCAGGGATTGCTGTTGTCGGTAACTCCGCGGGAGTAGTCTCTTATCAGATTGAAAATGCCGCTGCACACTCGGTTGTTTTCATCCTGTGAAAAGCGCACGAAGGCGTCATAAAAATCCTTGTACGAAATACCCGTTTCGTTTACTGTGTAAACCGCGACGCACCTGAGGAGTCCCATGTTGTGAAGCGCCTGAATCATTGTGGAATAGACTATGCAGTAAACCCAGTCGTCAACGCTCAAGGTATCCGTCTCGATTATAAAGCGCGAGTATTCCTTTATTTCGTGGCTCTCGGCGCTGTTGTCGACGTGAACCGCGTCGAACGGCGTTTTTATTGATTTTATGCCGAATTTTTCAATGTATTCGGGTGAGCCCATCTGCGAATTGGGAAGAAGCTCACAGGGGTAAACAAATATGGAGTCGTGCTGACCGCATTCAATAAGACTGCAAAGTCCCTCAACAAAACTCTCCCTGGTCTCGCCGGGCAGGCCGAGAATCAGTTCGGAAAAAGTAGCGACCTTGTCCTTGTTGTAAAGGCGCATAAGTTTTTTGAAGTTTTCAACGGGAATATTTTTCCTGTTTATATTGTCAAGCACCGGCTGCGACATGCTCTGGAAAGAGAGAGTTTGCGCCTTGTCAAGCCCGTAGATATTGAACTTTCTGCCTATCATCTTTACAAAGTCCGTGCGGTTTTTGGTAAAGCAGACTCTGAAAACCTTCGGGTAGCCCGTAGTGACCTTCAGGTTTATTATATAATCGGCTATTTCGTTGTCGCGGTCAAACAGACCGAAGTTCGCGTCACAGCAGAAAATATACTCAATCTTATGCTCACTTATCCAGTCAAACTCCGCCTTTACTCTCTCAATCGGGAAAAGGCGAACCCTCATATTAAGCGAGCCCCAGTCGCAATAGGCGCAGTTGTTCGGGCAGCCGCGGTTTGTTTCAACAAGAGCCGAAAAATTGTAGTTCTCTTTAAGAATATCGTCAAACACGCCCGTAAGATACGGCGAGGGGAAATCCTTTAAGCAGTGGCGGCTGAAAGCGGTCTGAACATACTCGCCGTCCCGCTTGAAGGATATATTGTCAATGTCGTCAAGCGCCCTGCCATCGAGCAGGTGAAGAAGCAGTTCCCTGAAGGATTCCTCACCCTCGCGGTAGCAGAGAATGTCTATCGCCGGGCACTCGTCAAAAGCCGTGAAATCGGGCGCTACATTGTGACCGCCGAAGCAGATTACCGTTTCGGGGTATTTCTTTTTTATCTGAGCGGCGAGCGCCTTGTTGTATTCGTAGTTCCACACATAGCACGAAAAACCGACAAAGAACGGGTCTTCGAGCGAATCGACGGCATCGGCTATGTTCTCCCTTGTGAATATGATTCTTTTGAGGTCGTAGTTCCGGCGTATGGTTTCGTCATCCCAGGCGTAGGCGGCAAGGCAGCCCGCGGCATAGGGAAGATAGACGCTCTTGACGCCTTCGCCGTAGGTATTGCTCGCCTGCACGAGATAGACATTTTTCATTTCCCGGCACTCCTTTCTCAAAAAATCAGTATTCTATGGTAACATCGCGTTTGGCCCTGACGATAATTGTGTCGCCCCTGCGCTTTGCGTAGAGCATAACCTTTACCGCGTAATCCTTCCAGTCATAAACGGGTTCGGGTATTGTGACCGTAATTTTGTTGTGTTTCTTTTCAAGCGGGCTGTAACTGAAGGATAAAATATGCCTGAAATATTCATAGAAATCGTAAGCGAATTCCTCCGCCACGGTTTCCTGACCGGGCTTGCGTATTACGAATTTCTGGTATTTCACAAGTTCCCCGTATATTTCCGGCTCCAGATTGAACCTGTCAAGGAAGGGCATTATCTCCTCCCAGAATCTGTCAAAGCCGTAAACAAGCTCAAGGAAAAGTCCCTCCTCGGTAAACCAGCCGAGTTCGCCGAATTTTTTATCCGTATAGGTCCATTCGCCCGTTTCGCAGTCGCTGAGAATATCCTTTATTTTCATCATCATTTCATAAAGCAGCGTGCCTTTTGCGCTTATGGAATACTCGAGCAGCGACATATAAAAATCAAGGTAGGAAATATTTTTTTCGTGTCTGAGATAAAGCGCGAAAAATTCCAGCAGACCGATGTGGTGAAACGCCTGAAGAATTGTGGAGAACATCAGCGATTTGACCATCATTTCACGCGGCATGCTCGCAGTTTCAATCACGAGCTGAACATATTCGGTTATTTCCTTCGCCTTCGGCTCGGAGGCGTGAAGGTGGTTCATCGGCACCGTTGTAGTTTTTATGCCGAACTTTTCGCGGTATTCCTTACTGCCCAGGCGCGAGTTGCAGTAGACCTGGCAGCTGTAAACCGTAAGGGCGCTGTGCTGCCCCGCCTCCATGAGATCGCAAAGCCCCTTGCAGAAGCTTTCAAATGTCTCGCCCGGCAGACCGAGAATCATTTCGGTATATGTGGGAATGCCCGCCGAGTTGTATCTTTTGGCTATATCCGCGAACGCTTCAAGGGTGAAGTTCTCGCGGTGAACGTTTTTGAGCGTTTCGGGATTCAAAGACTGGTAGGCGAGCGAAGCCGCCTTGTTTATCTTGTGGTCGTAGAAAAGTTTGTTTATTTCAAAAACCGTGTCGTTGCTGTTTTTTGCGTAGCAGGCGCCGAATATGTGCGGGTAGCCCGTTCTCTGCCTTATTTCGGTAACTATCTTCGCTATTTCAAGGTCCCTTTTGAAAATGCCGAAGTTTGAGTCGGCGCAGAATATGTATTCCACCCTGTGCGCCGCCATCCATTCAACCTCGTCCCTGATTTTTTCAATCGGGAATTTTTTTATTTTCGGGCTGAAGCACCAGTCGCAGTAGGAGCACTGATAGGGGCAGCCTCTGTTTGTTTCGCATATTCCGCAGAATACCGTGTCGGGCTCTTTTTTTATTATTTCGTCAAATGTGCCCGAGAGATAGGGGGAGGGGTAGTCGTCAACACTCTCATAGTATTTGTAAGCGTTCTTTACGCTTCTGCCGTCTTCATTGCGCCACGAAATGTTTTCAACATCCGCCATATTCCCCTTGCCGGCGTAAGCGCACAGAACCCCGTAAAACGGCTCCTCGCCCTCGCCGTGGATGAGAATATCCACAAAATCGTTGTTGTCCAGAAGGTCGTTGTTGTCGGGAACATTGTGACCGCCGTAAAGGATTACGCAGTCGGGGTAGCGCTCCTTGATAAGCTTTGAGAGCACCTTATTGTATTCCTGAGTCCAGTTCGAGCAGGAAAAAGCGACAAGGAACGGGTCAATTATTTGTTCTATGACCTTGCAGGGCTCCTCACGCCTGTAAACAAAGCCCGCAAGGCGGTAGTTTTCCTTTATAAAATCGTGCCTGAAAGCGTAGGCGGCAAGGCAGCCCGTAGCGTAGGGGAGGTAAACGGACGCGCCGTAGTTGAGACCTGCCTGAATGAAATATATGTTTTTCATGTCCGTTCACCGCCTTTCTTTTAAACTGTGCGGACATCCTTGTCGTAAATGTTTCTGCTGTCCTTCCTGCCGTACCACACAACAAAACGCGCGTAGTCGGCAATGCTGTCGTAGGTTTTCGCTCCGCTGATTTTATAATGAGTTTTTCTCTTTTCAAGAACGGGCTTTTCATTTAAGAACGCCGTCGAGAAATATTTTAGAAAATCGTAATCGCATTCAAGTTCGTTTTCGCTTTTGTCGCCGGGTTTCTTGAGCATAATAATTTGAAATTCCAGCAGATTTTCGAGTATATCCTTCTCAATCCCGAGCGTTTCGAGGTATCCCTTCGCCTCTTTGTAAAACCCGCGGAAGTTGTCAATAATATTGAGAAACGCGAACTCGTCAAAAGACCAGAGCACATCGCCGAAGCGGTCATCGTGAGCGGTAAGCTCGCCGTTGCCGTCAATAATCTTTCGATAGCGGCTTTCTATGTCGGCAATAACCGAGTGAACAAAGCCCTCTTTCCGCGAGCGGAAATACTCAATCAGATTTTCAAAAAACACCCTGTATTTTATCCCGAGTTCAAAATATGAATAGAGCGCGAAAAACTCCAGCATTCCGAGGTGGTGAAAGCACTGCACAAAATCGGAAAAGATATTTGTCTTTATCCAGTCCTCCTCGTTCATTGAGAAAGTGGAGGTTACAATCCGTGAATACTCGGGAATTGAGTCCGCGTGAAGAAAACTCATATGCGGCTGATTGAGCGGAATAATATTCGCCTTTATATCATATTTCTTTATGAATTCCGGGTCGCCGAGGTCTGAGCCGGGCAGAAGTTCGCAGTTGTGAATATAAATCGAGTGGTGCTGACCCGCCTCAAGCAGTTCGTCAATGCCGCCCGCGAAGCTGTCATATGTCTCGCCGGGCAGACCGAGTATAAGCTCCGTGTAGGTCGGAATATGCGCCTCGTTGTACTTGTTCATAAGTTCCTTGAAAAAGTCAACGGTTATGTTGGTTCTGCCTATGATTTTAAGCGCGTCCGGCGACATGGACTGAAAAGCGAGGGTGACTCCCTTGTTCATCCCGTTTTCCGAAAGTTTCAGCCCGATTTCAAAAATACGCTGGCTGTTGTTTTTCGCGAAGGACGCCTGGAATTTTTTCGGGTAGCCCGTCTCGTTTTTAAGTTCAATCAGTTTGTCTATATAGTAAGAATCCCTTTCAAACAACCCGAAATTTGAGTCGGCGCAGCCGCAGAACTCAAGTTTGTGGTCCGCCATCCAGCGAAATTCCGCGAGAGTTCTCTCCTCGCTGAACTGCCTCATCTTGCCCTTGAGCGTTCCCCAGTCGCAGAACGCGCAGTGGTAGGGGCAGCCGCGGTTGCTCTCGTAGAGGAACACAAACTCAATGTCGGGATATTCACGGAAAAGCGGCTCGAATGTGCCCTCAAGATAAGGTGAGGGGTAGTCGCAGTAATTATAGTATTCTCTTTTCGCGATAATCAGCTCACCGTTTTTGCGGTAGGCGATGTTCGGAATATCCTCAATTCTGTCAAGCGAGATATATGAGCGCAGAAGGCGCAGGAACGGCTCCTCGCCCTCGCCCTGAATGACTATGTCAATAAAGTCGTAATCGGTAAGCGTAGAGTTGTCGGGGGCAATCTGATGCCCGCCGAAAACAATCACGCAGTCGGGGTAGGCTTTTTTAATCGCCTTCGCCATCGTGATATTGTAGGTGAAGTTCCAGATATATGCCGAGAACGCCGCGATGAATGGGTTCTCCATTTCCGCCACGGTTTTGTCAATGTCGTCTCTTAAAAAATGAAGTTTTTTAAGGCAGTAGTTTTCCTTTATTTCCGGCTCGTGCCAGGCGTAAGCCGCCAGCGTGCCGATGGCATAGGGAATGTGCGCCTGATTGCCGTAGATGTAATTCGGCTGGAACATATATACATTTTTCAAATCAGGCACCTCCCTTTTGATTATTTTAAAAGTTTGTTTTTACCGGTGAACCGCACCCTGAACACAACCGGCAGATATGACGCCCTGAGCGAAAATGAATTGCGCGAGGTCACGTTTTTATCCGCTCTCCACACGGCGGGCACTTCTATAAATCTGTAGCCGAGCCGTTTTAACTTGAGTGTGTTTTCGAGCACAACGGGAAAATCTTCCTCTTCCCAGGTTATTTTTTTCATGCTCTCGGTTGGGAAAATTCTGAACGAATAGGTGTAGTCGTGCACATCCGCGCCGTAGAGAACCCTCAGCATCTGCTGAAAGGCGAAGTTGCAGAATTTGTTGAACCTGCCGTAGCCCTCAAAGCCGCCGCCCTCAATCCACCTTGAGGCGATAACCACCGCGTCGGGGTTCTGTTTTGATGCTTCAATCATTCTCGCGAGCGCTTCGGGGGAGGTGTCGGGATCCCCCGTGAAATGGGCTGTGTGCGTGCCCTTCGCTATGTTGAGCGATTCGTATAGCGCGCCTTTGATTTTCGGCGCCTTCTGAGTATATTTCACAAACTTGACCTGCGGGAATTCATCAATGAGCGAGTCGATTATTTCAATACAGCGCTCCGTGGTCTTTTCCCACAGAACAAATATAATCTCCTCAATATCGCCGCTCCCGCACAGCGAAACAGCCTGCTCCACGTTGCTTTTAAGCGAGGCTTCCTCGTCCGTTACGGGAATAACTATTGAAACGCTGTACAAAAACTCACCCGCTTTTAAGTCATATTTACCCATACTAATCCATAATAATACTATTATATTATATTAATAAAAGGGACAAATGTCAACCAAAGCGGAACACATCCCTTAAAATGTGTTGACGAAAGCGTAATGTAATATTATAATTAACACGAACAGTTATTCACGGAGGTACAAAATGAAAAAAAGAGTATTCTGCCTTTTTGCCGCTCTCCTGTGCCTTATGAGCGCGCTGCTCTGCTCCTGCTCCTCAAAGAGCGCTACAGAGGAAACAACAATGAATCCCGAACAGAGCGAGTTTCAGTCAAAGATTGATAAAAAACTCGATTTCGATTATGACCTCGGCTATGAAAAGCCCGGTACTGTAAACGATTTTGTCTCGGCTATAGGCGAAATATACACTAATATTCCGGCGTTCAAATCCGCCGAAGATCTGAATGAGGAATATATAAGGAATTTCTTTATCCGCTACTATTCGGGTATTGACCCGAAATCCTGCGATATTGTCGAGGGCAAGGACGGCAAAACTACCGCCTGCGTCAATAAAAACCGTGTTCTCTCACTTTTGTTCCGCATTTTCAGAATTGAAGATTATGAACTGCCCGCAAAAGAAAAAAGCCCCGACTTTTACGCCGACGGCAGTAAAGTGTATGTTACCGTTATTGACACGGGCGATGCGGTTTATCATGTTTCCGAAACGACGGACAGCGACGGCTCCGCCGGCTTTGTTATGACGAGGGTTGAGGGCAAGGACGGCGTTGAATCCTTCAGAATAAATCTCGCGAAAGATGAGTTCGGCTATTACATTTCCTCAATTGAAAACTGAAAACAGAACAGGTCGGGTTGGGCGGTCATTCATAAGACAGTATTGGTTTTCACGGAAAGCCAAAGCCGCATAACATCGTCAGATTTGCTTGACATACACAAAGTATGCTTTCACAAATCTTCCTTGTTCTGCGGCTCATTTTTCGCGTGAAAACTGTTTTACACCTCAAAGAGATGAAATATGTGCATATTTGCAGGTTATGACGAAGAGGAATACTAGATGTATTCCGAGGAGGAATA
>JAEEGL010090389.1_pt1 | contig 58880 bp, 35 predicted proteins | sample 9134231 | NCBI WGS metagenome assembly JAEEGL01 (sample SAMN16246548, study PRJNA631951) | gut metagenome | biome: gut microbiome; feature: rumen; material: fiber-attached | host: Bos | place: Iran: Karaj | collected 2018-10
GGTCGCTTCGACGACAGCCGTCTCATCTTCCTTGATGGAGCCGGTCTCGCCCTTCCAGGACACCGTCATGCCGTCCGGCGTGACCTCGGTCACCTTATAATAGAGACCCTTGGCCAGACCCTTGGCCAGACTGTTCTCGCCATCCTTGAGCGTGAAGTCGGCCTTGCCGTCCTTGAAGATCATCGCGCCGTAGGTGCCGGTCACGGCAGCCGCCTTGGTCATCTCCTTGTCGGTGAAGAGCTCGACCGTGAAGCTGTAATCCCTGGTCTTATCGGAAGGCAGCTTGCTCTCAACCTTCTTGTAGACCACCAGACCGCCTTCATACTTGGTATTGGTGAAGCTCGCCGTCGCCGGCAGACCCGTCTTGATCTCGCCGGTCTCGCCGGTCTTCTGCACCTTGAAGACACCGTCCTTTTCATCCAGCTCTTCGACCACATACCAGATGCCGGTCGGCAGACCCTCGGCCTTCTTAGTCTCGTTGTGCTTCAGGGTGAACTCCGCCACGCCCTCGTTAAAGGTCATGCCGCCGTACGCCTTGTTGATGCTCTTCTCGACCGTCGTCTTGTCCGCCTTGTACAGCGTGACCCTGAAGCTGAAGTCCTTCTGATAGTCATCCTGCGTGTTGGACACGACCGACTTACCGACAAGCAGGTCGCCGGTATTACGCGTATTCGTCACCGTCACGACACTCTTGTCTGCCTTGATGCTACCGGTGCCGCCCGTGATGCCCTTGAGCAGGAAGGTGCCGGGGATCTGATCCTCTGTCACCGTGTAGGTGATGCCGGTCGGCAGACCCTTTGCCGTCTTCACTTCCTTATGCTTCAGGGTGAAGGTCGCCACACCGTTTGTAAACGTCATGTCGCCGTAGGTACCTTTGATGCCCTGGTCGCCCAACGTCACCGTGATGTGGAATTCCTGCTGCTCATCATCATAGGTGAGCGGGTTCAGGACTTCCTTGGTGACCTCGAGGTCGCCGGTATCTCTGGTATTGGTAAACTCGGCAAAGGCACCCGTCTTCGTGATCGTGCCCTTCTCACCCGTCTTGCCGGTGAGCTTGAAGCCCTCGGCGATATCATCCTCGGTGATCTCATAGCCGATGCCGACCGGGAGATTCTCGGCCTTGACACTCTGGTTGGCCTTGACATCGACCTTGGCCTTGCCGTCCTTGAACTTCATCTGCCCGTACGTGCCGTTCAGCTTCTCCAACAGCAGGACCGTGAAGTGGAACACCTGATCCTTGTCGGCCGTCCGGTCGCTGATGAGCTTCTTGGACAGGATCAGCTCGGCCTTGTCGCGGGTATTGACAGCCTGCGCCACAGAGATCTTCTTCTCCTGGATCTTGCCGGTGCCGTCCGTTGTCGTGCCTTCCCAGCTGAGTGTGAAGCCATCCGGCGTAACCTCGGTCACCTGATAGTAGATGCCCTTGGCCAGCCCGGTCGCGAGCTTGCTCTCGTTGTCCTTTAACTTGAACTGCGCCTTGCCGTCCGCAAACTCCATCTCACCGTAGGTGCCGTTCACTGCAGCGACCGTGGTCTTCGCCTGATCCATGAACAGTTCGACCGTGAATGCAAACTCGAGATCCTTGTCGCTCGGTCTGTCACTGACGACCTTCTTTACGACCTCCAGGCCGCCCTCGTCCTTGGTGTTCAGGAATGCCGCCTCGGCAGTAGCGCCGCTTGTGATCTCGCCGGTCTCACCGGTCGCGGTGGTCACGAACGCACCGTCCGCCTTCTCCTCGACCATATAGTAGATGCCGGTCGGCAGACCCTTGGCAAACCTGGTCTCATCATGCTTCAGCGTAAAGGTTGCAACACCCCTGGTAAAGGTCATGTCATCCGCATCCGTAAAGGTGCCGTTGATGCTGGTCTCGACCTTATCCTCCGCATAGGTGTCATCCTTGAACAGCGTGACCTTGAACTCGAAGTCCTTATTCTCGTCCGTCTTGGTGCTGGACTTGACCGTCTTGGTGACCTTGAGGCCGCCGGTCTTCCTGGTGTTGACGTACTTCGCCTCGGAGAGACCCTTGACGATCGTGCCGGTATCACCGGTCTTGCTCTTTAACTCGAACTGCACGTCATCCGCCTCGGTGACCGTGTAGCCGACACCGATCGGGAGACCTTCCGCCTTCTTGGACTCCGTGTGCTTCAGCGTAAACTTCGCAACGCCCTTGTCAAAGGTCATATCGCCGTAGGTTCCGTTGATGGTCGCATCATCGAGCTTCACCGTAAATCTGAACTTCTTCTGCGTATCATCGTAGGTCAGCGGGTTGAACACTTCCTTGGAGACCTCGAGGTCAGCAGTGTCTCTGGTGTTGGTGAAGACCGCCGTGGCCTTTTCACTGCTGATCACACCGGTATCGCCGGTCTTGCCCGTGCAGGTGAAGCCTTCCACGCTGCCTTCGGTGATCACATAGGTGATACCGACCGGGAGACCCTTGATCTCGGCAGTCTCGCCGCCCTTCAGTGTTACATGAGCCTCGTCGCCGCTGAAGGCCACTTCGCCGTAGGTATCATCCGGGACGCCCGCAGGCTTCGTCTTCGCCGCGTCATCGTAGAGCTTGATCGTGAAGTTGAACTCCTGATCCGCATCCGCAGCCGCGTCACTCACGAGCACCTTGGAGAGCTCGAGGTCGCCGGTATCTCTGGTATTGACAGCCTGCACCAGGACGGTATCCGTCGCAGCGATCGTGCCGCCCGTGATACTATTCGTCCAGGTCGTCGTGAAGCCGTCCTCGTGTTTCTCGGTCACCGTCACGACCGTGCCGACCGGGAGACCCGTCGCCGTCGCCGACTCGCTGTCCTTGAGCGTAAACTGTGCCTTGCCCTTGACAAAGGTCATATCGCCGTAGGTACCGTCGATCTTGTCATTGCCGGTCTCGACCGTGAAGCTGAAATCCAGACCCTTATCGGAAGGACGTAAGCTCACGACCGACTTGGAGACCACAAGGCCGCCCTCGTTCCTGGTATTGGTGAACTTCGCCTCGGACTTCGTCGCGGTGATCTTACCCGTCTCGCCTTCCTTGATGGTCGTGAAGCCGTCCGCATCCTTCTCGGCTGCCACATAGAACAGTCCGACAGGCAGGCCGGTCGCCGTTAACGTCTCGCCGTCCTTGAGTTTGAATTCCGCCTTGCCCTGTGCAAAGGTCATCTGGCCGAAGGAGCCGTCCACGCCGTCCGCCTTGATGGAATGCTGCGGATCCTTATACAGCGTGACCGTGAACTCGAACTCCTCGTCCTTATCCGCATCCGTGCTGGACACAACCGCCTTCTCGACGCTTAAGCTGCCCTTCTGTCTGGTGTTCTCAAAGACCACCTCGGACTTCGTCGTGCTGATGGTGCCGGTATCGCCGGTCTTGCCCGTCATGCTGAAGCCGGTCGCATCCTTCTCTGTCACGGTGTATCCGACACCTGTCGGCAGACCCGTGATCGTCACGCTCTCATCATCCGCGAGCTCGACCTTCGCCACACCCTTATCAAAGGTGACTTCGTCATAGACGCCGCCCTCTGCCGGGTAAGCCTTGCTGATCGACGCATCATCGAGCTTGATCGTGAACTCGAACTTCTTCTCCGTGTCGTCGGTCGTGACCGCTCCGAGAACCTCCTTGGAGATCTGCAGATCGCCGGTCTCACGCGTGTTGGTGAACACCACCACGGAAGGAGTCGTCGTGATCTCGCCGCCTTCGCCGTTGTTCTTCTTGTTGCCGTCCACCGTCACACCGGTGAGCACAAAGCCCGTTGCGCTTGCTTCGGTGATCGTGTAGGTGATGCCGGTCGGCAGGCCGATCGCCTGTGCGGTCTCGCCGCCCTTCAGGGTCACCGTCGCCTCGCCGTTCGTGAAGGCCATATCCTTATAGGTCCCGGTGATCGCCTCGGAAAGCTTCACGGTAAAGGTGAATTCCTGATCCTTATCGGCAGCCGCATCACTGATGAGCACCTTGGACAGATCGAGGTTGCCGGTCTCTCTGGTATTGACCGCTTCGACGACGACCGCGCCGGTATTGGCGATCGTGCCGCCCTTGATCTCGTTGGTCCAGGTGGTGACGAAGCCGTCCGCATGCTCCTCGGTCACTTCAAACGTCGCACCGACAGGCAGCTTCGTCGCGGACTTGGACTCGCCGCCCTTCAACGTGAACTTCGCCTCGCCGTCCGTAAAGGTCATATCGCCGTAGGTGCCGTTGATCACATCCTTGTGATCCTTAAAGGCGACCGTGAAGGCAAAGTCAAGATCCCTGTCCGCAGGCTTGTCGCTGACAAGCTTCTTCTGCACGACCAGGCCGCCTTCGTCTCTGGTATTGGTATACTTTGCGAGCGATCTCGTCGTACTGATGGAGCCGGTCTCGCCTTCCTTGCTGACGATGAAGCCGTCCACGGTCTCCTCGGACACAGTATAGCTGATGCCCACCGGAAGACCCGTCGCCTGCGCGCTCTCGTTATCCGCCAGCTTCAGGGTGGCTTCGCCGTTTGCAAAGGTCATATCGCCGAACTTGCCGGCCACGGAGGTGTCGCCCAGGTTCACCTTGAAGTTGAACTTCCGGGTCTTATCGGCCGCGGAACTGGAGGTGACGTGCTTCTCCACAGTCAGCTCGCCCGTGATCCTGGTATTCGTGAACACCGCCTCGGCAGGTGTCGTCGTGATGGTGCCGGAATCGCCGGTCTTGCCCGTGAGACTGAAGCCCGCGCCCTGAGGATCCGTCTCGGTGATCTCATAGTCCACACCGGTCGGCAGATCCTTGATGAGCACATACTCGCCGTCCGCCAGAGCTACCGTTGCAATTCCCTTGTCGAATGCTACCGTCGGATACACACCGCCCTCTGCCTGATAGGTCTTGGTGATGCTGGTATCCTTGAGTTCGATCTCGAAGTTGAACTTCGTCGTCTTATCATCATTGGTCAGCGGGTTCAGAACAGCCTTGGAGAGCTTGAGATCGCCGGTCTCACGTGTATTCGTGAAGGCCACCTCCGAAGCTTTGCTGCTGATCACGCCGCCGTCGCCGTTGGCCTTGGTCTGACCGTCCACCGTCACACCGGTGAGCTTGAAGCCCGTCGCACTGCGCTCGGTGATCGTGTAGGTGATGCCCACCGGCAGACCCTTGGCCTCGGCAGACTCGCCGCCCTTCAGGGTGACGACCGCAGCGCCGCTCGTAAAGGTCACATCGCCGTAGGTGCCGCTCACCGCCTCGCTCAGGCCGATGTCAAACGTGAAGTCGACATTCTTATCCGCCGCCGCGTCGCTCACGAGCACCTTGGAGAGCTTGAGATCGCCCTTGTCTCTCGTGTTGACCGCAGCCACCTTCTTCGGCTCGCCGCCGTTCGCGATCTTGCCGTCCTCGATGTCTCCGCTCCACGTTGTCGTGATGCCGTCCTTGCCGTCCTCGGTCTCGGTCACGGTGTAGCCGATGCCCGCCTTGAGGCCGTTCGTCAGTTTCTGTTCGCCGGCCACAAGCGTGAACTCCGCCTTGCCGTTCGTGAAGGTCATTTCGCCGTAGGTTCCGTTCACCGTGGTATCGGACAGCACCACCTGGAAATGCCATTCCTTCGTCAGGTCGCTCGGTCTGTCGCTGACCACGCTCTTGGAGACCACGAGGCCGCCCTCGTTCTTGGTATTCGTAAATGCCGCCGTGGACAGCGTGGCGGAGATATGCCCGGTATCGCCGGTCTTGGCCGTCAGCGTGTAGCCTTCCTTATCCGTCTCGGTCACGACATAGTACAGATCCGCAGGCAGGCCCTTGGCGCCGGCTCTCTCGCCGTCCTTTAAAGTAAAGGTCGCAACACCGGCCGAGAAGGTCATACCCTTGGTCGCCGTAGGATCGGTAAAGGTGCCGGCTAACGTATCTTCGACTTCCGTGTGATCCTCGTCGCGGTACATCGTGACCGTGAAGGAGAACTCCTCGTCAGTCTTATCCGCCGGCGTGCTGGAGACGACCGTCTTGGTCACATCCAGATCACCCAGATCGCGCGTGTTCACAAACTCCGCAACAGCAGTTTCCCTGGTGATGGAGCCGGAATCGCCGGTCTTGCCCGTGAGCCTGAAGTTCGGCGCGCTGGCCTCGGTGATGGTATAGGTGATGCCGGTCGGCAGTCCCTTCACCGTCACTTCTTCTTCATGCTTGAGTTCCACCGTCGTGCTGCCGCCTGTAAAGGCCACGCTCTGATAGGCACCCTCAGCTTCGAATGCCTTGCTGATGCCCGTATCGCTCAGTACGATCGTAAATGTGAATTTCTGATCCCTGTCACTCTGCACGAGCGGGTTCGCGATCTTCTTGGAGATCTTGAGATCGCCGGTCTCACGCGTATTCGTGAAGACGACCGTGGAAGGCTCGGTGCTGATCACGCCGCCGTTGCCGTTGGCCGCAGCCTCGCCGTTCACCGTCACACCGGTCAGGACGAAGCCCGTGGCTTCCGCCTCAGTCACCGTGTAGGTGATGCCGACCGGCAGACCGGTCGCCGTGGCGGACTCGCCGCCCTTCAGGGCAACACTCGCCTCGCCGGCGGTAAACGTCATGTCGCCGAATGTACCGTTGATCTCGGCAGGGACATTGACCGTGAAGTTAAAGGTATAGTCATCATCCGCAGCTCTGTCGCTCACGAGAACCTTGCTCACCGTGAGGTCGCCGGTATCGCGGGTATTGACCGCCTCGACCACCTGCGGCTCGCCGCCGTTTGCGATGGTGCCGGCCGTGATGCCGCCCGTCCATGCGGTGGTAAAGCCGTCCGCATGTGCTTCTTCGACCGTGAATCCGGTGCCGGCAGGAATACCCGTCGCCAGGCTCTGCTCGCCGTCCTTTAATGTGAACTCGGCCTTGCCGTTCACAAAGGTCATCTGGCCGTAGGCCCCGTTGATGCTCGTATCATCGAGTGTCACGGTAAAGGCGAAATCAAGGTCGCTGTCGCTGGGCTTTCTGCTCACGACGCTCTTGGTGACCACCAGGCCGCCCTTCGCCGTATTGGTAAAGGCCGCATGTGCAACCGTCGCCTTGTTGATCGAACCGGTCGTGCCGCTCTGGCTCGTCAGGACGAAGCCGTCCTTGTCCGCCTCGACGATCGTGTAACCCACGCCGGTCGGCAGACCGTTCGCCTGCTTGGTCTCACCGTGCTTTAAGGTGAATCTCGCCACGCCGCCCGCAAAGGTCATGTCGCCGTAGGTGCCTTCCACCGAAGTGTCATCGAGCGTCACGGTGTAGTTGAACTCGACCTGCCGATCGGAAGCCGTGTCGGAAACGACCGTCTTGGTCACATCCAGATCTCCGGTATCTCTGGTATTGGTAAACACTGCCTTCGCAGGCTCCGTGGTGATGGAGCCCTCGTCACCGACGGCACCCTTGAGGACGAAGCCGTCCGCCGCCCGCTCGGTGATCTTGTAGGTGATGCCGGTCGGCAGACCGAGCGCCTTCTTGGTCTCTAAGTGATGGATCTCCACATCCTCCGCGACACCGTCCGCAAAGGTGATCTGGCCGTAGGTGCCGTTGATGGTCGTATCGCTTAACTCGACCCTGAAGTGGAAGACCACGGACTCATCATCATTGGTCAGCGGGTTGAAGACCACCTTGGAGATCCACAGATCGCCGGTATCCCTGGTGTTCGTCAGGACCGCAGTCGAAGGCGTCGTGCTGATGGTGCCCTCGTCGCCGACCTTGGCCGTGAGCGCGAAACCGGGTACGCTTTCCTCGGTCACCTTATAGGTGATGCCGACCGGCAGGCCCTCGATCTTCTTGCTCTCGCCGCCCTTCAGGCTGATGGTCGCTTCGTCGCCGTCAAATTCGACGCCGCTGTAGGTCTTGTTCAGCTGCTCGCTGACCTTGACATGGAATACGAACGTCTGGTCCGCATCCGCCGCACGGTCGCTGATCAGCTCCTTGCTGACCGTGAGGTCGCCGGTCTCACGCGTATTGGTCGCTCTGGCCACACGTGTCGCCTCATCGGAGATCGTGCCGGTCTTGCCTTCCCAGGTCGTCGTGAAGCCGTCGCTGTCCGCCTCGGTCACGGTGTAACCGATGCCCTTGGCCAGGCCTTCGGCGCTCTTCGACTCGCCGTCCGCGAGGCTGAAGGTCGCGACGCCGTTGTTAAAGGTCATGCCGCCGTAGGTGCCCTTGACCGTCTTGTCATCGAGGGTCACCGTGAAGTTGAAGTCGATCTCATGATCCGCCGGGATGTCACTCACGACGAGCTTGCTGACCGTCAGGCCGCCCTCGTCCTTCTTGTTCGTGAATTCCGCGGTCACGGTCGCATCCTTCTGGATCTGTCCCGTCACGCCGGTGGATGCGATGCAGGTGAAGCCGTCCTTGTGCGTCTCGGTCACGGTATAGCCGATGCCGGCCGGCAGATCGGTCGCGGCCGCCGTCTCGTCGTGCTTCAGGACAACCGTCGCCTTGCCGCCCGCAAACGTCATATCACCGTAGGTGCCGGCGATGGACGTATCGTCGAGCTGCACCGTAAAGGTGAACTCTTCGTTCTCGAGATCCTCAGGTGTGCTGGACTGCACGATCTTGTGGACATCCAGCTCGCCGGTCTCACGCGTGTTCTCAAACGCAGCCTCGGAAAGCTCCGTCCTGATGCTGCCGGTATCGCCGGTCTTGCCCGTCATCACGAACCCGGCCTCGGAGTCCTCGGTGATGGTATAGCTGATGCCGATCGGCAGGCCCTTGACCGTCACATACTCCTCGTTGCCCAGTTCGACCGTCGCCGCACCTTCATTAAAGGTGACGCTCGTGTACTTGCCCTCGGCCTGATAGGTCTTCGTGCCGGAGATGCCGGTCAGTGCGATATTGAAGTTAAAGGTCTTGGCGATATCATCCGCCGTTACCGCCTTGAGCACGGTCTTGGAGATCTTGAGATCGCCGGTATCACGTGTATTGGTGAATTCCACCTGCGAAGGCTCGACGCTGATGATGCCGCCGTCGCCGTTGGCCTTTGCCGCGCCGTCGACCGTCACACCCGTGAGCTTGAAGCCCTCCGCTTCGGACTCGGTCACGGTATAGGTGACGCCCACAGGCAGGCCTTCGATCGTCTTGCTCTCGCCGCCCGTGAGGGTGAACGTCGCAACGCCGTTCGTGAAGTCCACACTGCTGTATGTGCCGGTGATCGCCGGATTCAGCGTGACCGTGAAGTCAAACTGCTGATTGGCATCGGCCGTGCGGTCGCTGATCAGCACCTTGGAGACCTCCAGGGAGCCGGTCTTGCGCACGTTCTTTGCCTTGACCTGGTTGGTCGCACCCTTCGCGATGACGCCGGTCTGTCCGAACCAGGTGGTGGTGAAGCCTTCGTTATCGGTCTCCAGTACGCTGTAGCCCAGACCGTCCGCGAGGCCCGTAGCCGTCTTGGACTCGCCGTCCTTCAGGGTAAAGGTCGCCTTGCCGCCGGAGAAGGTCATGCCGCCGTAGGTGCCGCTTACGGTATCATCCGCGAGCGTCACCGTGAAGGTGAACTCCTTCTCCACATGATCCGCGGTCAGATCGCTCTCGACCTCCTTGGAGACCACAAGGCCGCCCTCGTCCTTGGTATTGGTGATCGCCGCCTTCTTCACCGTGTTCTTCACGATGGTGCCCGTGAGACCGGTGGTGACGGAGCGGGTGAAGCCGTCCTGATCCTCTTCTTCGACCACATAGTAGATGCCCGCAGGCAGACCTTCCGCCGTGGCTGTCTGCTCGTTGGTCAGCGTAAAGGTCGCGGCGCTGTCCGTAAAGGTCATGTCGCCGTAGGTGCCTGCCACGCCGGCCTTATTGCTCTTGGTCGCATCCTGGTACAGGGTGACCGTGAACTTGAAGTTCTTGGTCAGATCGTTCGGCGTGCTGGACTCGATGGTCTTCTTCACCTCGAGATCGCCGCTGTCATGTGTATTGATAAATTCCGCTACGGAGAGGGTCTTCTTGATGGAACCCGTATCTCCGGTCACACCGGTAAGCGTGAAGCCCTCAGCGGAAGCCTCGGTGATGGTATAGCCGATACCGACCGGGAGACCCGTCGCCGTCTTCTCGCCTTCGCCCTCGATCGTCACGGTGGCGCTGCCGGCGCTGAAGGTCATGTCGCCGTAGGTACCGGAGATCGTATCATCGGAAAGCGTCACGGTGAATTCGAATTCGTCATCCTTGTCCGCATCGGAAAGCGCACCGGCGAGCTTCTTGCTGATCTTGAGATCGCCCGTATCGCGCGTGTTGGTAAATACCACCTTGGAAGGCTTCAGGCTGATCGTGCCGGCGCCCTTCTTGTCGGCCTTGGCCGCGCCGTCAACCGTCACAGCCGTGAGTTCAAAGCCCTCTGCGGAAGCTTCGGTGACCGTATACAGCATATCGATCGGCAGACCATCCGCGCTCGCGCTCTCGCCGCCCTTTAAGGTAAAGGTCGCCACGCCGCCCGCAAAGGTCATGTCACCGTAGGTGCCGGTGAGCTGCTCGGAAAGCGTCACGGTGAAGTCAAATTCCTTATCCGCATCCGCCGCGGCATCGGAGATGAGTTCCTTGGAGACTTCCAGTTCACCGGTCTTTCTGGTGTTCTCGATGTCGACCTTGGCAGCGCCCGTGGAAGAAATATTGCCGGTGGAACCCTTGACCACGGAGACGAACTTGGAGCCGTCGGTCATCTTGGTCAGTTCCTCGGTCACGGTGTAGCCCATGTTGTCCGGCAGACCCTTGATCTTGACCCACTCGGTATCCTTGAGCGTGAACTCCGCGACACCGTTCGTGAAGCTGATCTTATTGTAGGCACCCTCTGCCTGATACTCCTGGGTGATGGTCGTGTCCGCAAGGACGACCTTAACCGGGAAGGAGAACTTGTCATCGTCCGCGATGGCATTGAAGACATTCTTCTCGATGGTCAGCGTGCCTTCGCTCTTGTCATTCGTGCAGGTGACGAGCGGATACGCATCCTCGGACACCGTGCCGATATTGCCGCTGTACGAAGTGGCGAAGCCCTGTCCGCTGTAGTCGGCCTCCTCGACGATGAAGTAAGTGCCGACCGGGATGCCGGAGAAGTCCTCGGTCTTGCCGTCATCCTTGAGCGTGAAGCTGTACCTGCCGCTCACAAAGGTCTTGCCGCCGAAGGTGCCGGAGACGACCGCGCCGTTCTCGCTCTCCTTCAGGGTCGCGGTGAAACGGTACTCCTTATTCTTGTCAGCCGTCGTGCTGGACGTGACCTTCTTCACGACCTTGAAGCCGCCCTCCTTGAGGGTATTGGTCAGCGTCGTGATCGTGCCGGTCTTTCCGGTGTTGGTCAGCTTATAGTTGGCAGGAAGTCCCTGCTCGCTCCAGGTGTAGTCGATCTCCTTCTTGGCTGCCGTGTACTTCGGCAGTCTGCCGATCGTATCTTCCCAGTTGTTGGCATCGCTCAGGACGACGCTCTTGCCGGTATCCTGACCGTCGGCGAGGAGCTTCACGGTGAGGCTCTGCGGACGCAGGCCTGCCGCGTTCTCGTGATCCTCCCAGACCTTCTTCACGGTGGCCTCGGTCAGTTCCTCGTACACATTGGTAAAGGTAAAGGTCGCGATGTTGGCATAGGCATTGCCGTCATAGGAGACAACCGCCATCATGCCCTTGTGGACCTCGTCAAACTGCAGATGATAGCTCTTGATCAGCGGCTCATCCACCTGCGCCACGGTCACGGTCACATCGTAGACCTTATCGCTGTAGGTGATCTCCGGATCCTTATCCGCATCCTCCGGGACGACCTCGTAGATCTTGTAATTGTAGGTGCCCTTGAACTTATAGATCACCTGATCGAAGACACCGATGTGATCCGGCGTATCCTTGGTGACCGTCACGGTGTCGTGTGCGGGAACGGGAATGCTTACGTTTGTCTGCTCACCGTTCACAACAACCTGCTTCGTCTGCGTGCCGGTCAGGCTGTAGTTCAGACCCTCGACCTGAACGGACGCGCTCACGGGCTCGATCTTAAAGGTGTAGGAATCCGTGTTGTTCCATTCGCGGCCTTCCAGTTTCTTCTCGGCCCTGAACTCTGCGACCGGGATGCTGTAGTGGTTGGCGACATGGATCATCTCCGCGTCTTCCAGATAGATCAGTTCGGTGTTGTTCTTATTCTTTACATGCTTGTAAGGCTTCGCCTCGATGATCTGCGGCCTGTAATCCTCGGTCGCCGCCTGGCCGTTCTTCAGCAGGCTCGTATCCTCCGCCTGCGCAGCGGAACGGATACCGGAGGTCTCGTTGGGAGCACCGCTCCCGTTGTTGATCATAAAGGCATTCTCGAAGTTGCTGACCGAGTAGTAGGTGATACGGTTGTACTCGGGGAATTTCTGCACAGGACCGAAGGTCACACCGTCCGCGATCTCCTCGACCGTGTACCTGCCGACCGGCAGACCCGTGATCATCCAGGTCGCATTGCCGAACGGGCCATAGTAGATCTTGACCTCTCTGCCCTTGTAGGTGAGCGTCGTAACCTGCGTACCCCAGCCGGGTGTCGCACCCTGGAATTCGAAGGACTGACCGTCATCCACGGAAGTCACGCGGAACTGCACGCTCGAAAGGATCGCATCCAGACCGTCGCGCACGATCTCGGCGCCGTAATCCGGCACCACGATCTTGTGGATCGCGAGGATGCCCTCGATGGGCTTCTTATACTTGTTGGTGACCCTGACGGTCTTGCCGGTTGCGGAATCGATGACCGTGGAGATGCTCCTGGAGCCTTCCGTCACGGTGCCCTCACCGCTGTAACTCACTTCGACCGTATACTTGTTGCTGACCTGGATCTTATTGGTCGTATCAAAGATGAATCCGTCCGTCGTCTCCTCGACCACATAGGTGCCCATCGGCAGACCTTCGATGGTCTTGATGACGATGATGCCGCTCTGCTCTCTGGAATTACGCAGCGTATAAACCGCACCCGTGGAGGAAGTCACGGTCTTCGCATTGGTGTAATCCGTATCCCCCCAGTTATCAAGTTCGATCGTCTCGACCGCGGCGCCGTCGACCATCCGGGAGACCTTGACCTTCATGGCGTTGCGGATCTTCCAGTAGTCGCTGGCCGCTCCATTGTTAAACGTGCTGCCGATCTCCTCATAATCAAAGAACTTCTGGACCTTGAGGATGCCGGTCGGCGGACGGTACTTGTTGATGAACTGGTTCGGAACCGCTTCGCAGCCAAGCTCTGCCACCGTATTGTGCGTACGGACGATCGGAGGCTCGATGAAATAGTAATCGCCGTTGCCGCGGTCCTTGACATTCAGGAAGATCTTGGTGTAGCGCGGCTTCGCGTTGTCATAGGTGATGTTCGCAGGCGCATTGTCCGGCTTGATCTCCTCGATCTTATACATGTAGGCCGCATAGTGGACCGCCGGATCGTCAGGGCTCGTATACTGCGGATGCAGATTGTAGACATACTCCGCAGTGAGCTTGCTCGTGCTGCGCAGCTTTATGCTCCTGGTGTTCTTATCCAGCTTGGCATAATAGTAGGTGTTGCCGTACTTATCCTTGCCGCCGGTCCAGAAATGAGCAGCATCCGCATCGGATTCCAGATCCGGGATATTGGTGCTTTCCACGCCCGAATTGATATCCGGCTTATCCGTCCCCACGATGTACTTGCTGACCTTAAAGGTAAACCCATCGGCCGGCCACTCTTCGGGCTCGACATCCGTATCGGTCGCATTCTCATATACCAGACGCTTGTAGAGGTCGAACTCAAAGCCCATCTCGGGAGAGGTGGCATTGGTGACCTTGACATTGATCTCGCGCTTGTTGTCGACGGTGTGGATATTCTTCTGGTGGATCTCCTGACCGCCGTGAGTAACCGTATCCGCGATGATCTCGCCGATCCAGAAGGAACCGGACTGGTCGACGGTCGCCTTGGGGGCGAGCAGAAGTCCTGCACTCCATGCGCCCATCGTGATCTTGCCGGTGTAAGGGACGAGCTCGCCGCCATTCCCCTGCTGCACGATGTTGTAAATGATATGGCTGCCCAGGTTGGAGAACCCGTTATCGCCATCCGCCCTCTTGTTATCGAAGGAATCGACCGCGTTGAACTGATAGCTTGTCTTCCCGGTCGCATCGATATTGACGAGCAGGTACTCGGAGCTGTCGCCGCCGTCGACGTTCATGCCGGTCACGGCGACACTCTGGAAGTTGGCATTATCCAGATCGCCCTTGAGATTGCCGGCCGTGGACTTCACATTCAGCACGGAGAGGCTGCCGGCGCCCTTCTTTGCACCGTTCTTGCCCTTCGCGAGCGTCTTGACGACCTCCTCGGCATCCTTGATCTGCTGCTTGATGTCCGCCTTGAGTGTCGGGACATAGGTGAAATACTCAAGTTTGCCGCCATTGATATAGAAGTCCTTGTTGTTGCCGAAATAGACCGTGTTGTTATTCAGCTGCGGCTTCTCGCCGACAAAGGTCATCTCGGAATTGAACATGTTCATGCCGGCCGCACCGGAAAGTGTGCCGCCGTCACTGTTGCGGAATTCACCGAGATAACTGCTGCCGACACGGCCGCTCGCATCGATCGCCTCAAGATCCTGGGAATCCGTGTACTCATAGGTGACCGAATAGGTGGTCCCGTTGATCGTCCCCTTACTCTCGATCTTGTTGCCGTTCTTATCGAGCTCGTAGACCTTGAGATCCTTGCCGCCCTGCAGTGCCGTGATCACCGCGGGATAATTGTTCTTATCCAGCGTGAGGCTGCCGGTGGGATTTGCCGCGATCTGGAAGGTGGCGATCTTGCTGCTGCCGTCGTACACGCCGAAGGAGAAGGTGCCGCCCTTGCCGCTCGCATCCTCCTTGGTGACCGTCAGCTGGATGTCATTGTTCGCCGTCACGCGGGAATCCTGGTTGAGGTTTGCGCTGCTGCCGGGGATCCGGAAGGAACCGACGCGGACATTGCCCTCGACGTGATCGGTGGACTTAAAGGTGTTGGCGACCACCGCGAAGTTTAAGAGCCCGCCCAGCGCATTGACATCGGACATGGACACATCAATGCTGCCGGCCCAGGTATTCTTCTGGCCGCCGGACTTGATCGCAAAGACCGAGAAGTCGCCGGCCGTGAAGCTTACCTGCTCCTTGGTCCCGACGGAGGCTACAGCCTCCAGGGGCTCGACCTTGACATCCTTAACGGAGAAATCCGCCTCCAGTGTGGAGTCGGCCTTCTCCTTGACGGAGTCGGTCAGCATCAGGTGGGTGACCTCGATATCCTGTGCGCTCTCCGCTTCGATCTCGCTCGTGAGCTGCTTCTCCAGGAATTCGATGGTGACCCGGACCGCGCCTTCCTCGGGATGGAACTCAACGCTGTTGCCGTTCTCATCCTTGACCATGAAAGCGATGTCGTACAGCAGCGTGTTGTTCTCTGTGTACTCCTCGTCGCTGCTCCTGTTCAGCGCTTCCATGTATTCATCATAGCCGTTGTCACCGGCCTGGAGCAGCGTGACGACGAGCTCGGCATCCGCCGGGATCGCATCGGCCTTCTCGAGGACCGCCGTGACTCTGGCATAATTGTCTACATATTCGAAAGATGTCCGCGCGACATTCGCGGGAGCATACTCGAAGAGGACCGTCGCATCCTCCTCCAGGGCCTTCCATTCGTCCCCTTCCATGGGCAGATAGGAATAGCTGCAGCCGCCCTCGGGCAGTTCGGTCTTCTTCAGGCTCCTGATCGCTTCGCCGTTTAAGAACGCGCCCACATAGCTGTAATTGACCCAGGTGGTGATGAGGCCGATCTTCTTATTGACGGTACGGACCTTGGCCACGGGAGCCTTGGACGGATCGTCGAGCACGAGGATATCGGTAAACTCCGGCAGATCCAGAGCCGCATAATTGTCGGACAGGACATTGTGGATGTCATTTACGACAGCCGCGTTGAGGCGGACCGCCTTGCCGTTGCCGGAAGCCTGATTGTAGGCATCGCGGTCAACTCTGCTCACGGCGATGACGGACAGGGAGTCCACGGAGAATTCGAGGATGTCCTTATCACTGCCCAGAACAGCCGCAGCCGTGTCGATCTGGTCACAGATGATGTCTTCCGCCTCCAGGCCGGTCGCTGCCGCCGTGGTGGTGAAAGCCTTGCGCTTCTCGGGGGTGATGGTCAGGTGATTGACCGCGATCTCGCTGCCGGCTTCGGCACCGAGTCCCTTGGAAAGCTGCTGCTGCAGGAGCGTCAGAGAGATCTTGACGGAACCGTTCGCCGGCTCGATCTCCCAGCCCTCACGCAGGAAAGCGATGTCATAAAGAATGGTGTTGCTGGAAAAGAGCGCATCGTTGGAGGCGGTCAGTGCATCCATGTATGCGCCGTAGCTGTAACCGGCGGTATCCGCTTCCACGCGGGTGACCGTAAGAGCGGCGTCATCCGGAACCGCTGCGGGATCCTCCAGCTCGGCACGGAGCTGCAGTTCACTGTCCGCATAGGAATAGGAGGCATCGACACTGTCCGCACCGCTGTACTCCATGTAAACCGTGGCGTCCTCGAGGAACTTCACACGATCGCCGTTGTCCAGTGTGTAATAGTAAACATAGTCCCCGGTGTTTTCGATCTCTTCCTTAATAATAGAAGTGATCATCTCTCCGTAAACGGTGGCCTGAACGAAATCATAATCGGGAGAGTAAGTGGAGATCAGTCCGATGCTGCCGGTCTTGCTCCGCACCTTATCATAAGGAGCATTGTCGGGATCGTTCAGGATCAGTTCATCATCGAACTTGGGCAGCTCGATGTCGGTGAACTTCTCATCGATCGGATTCTTGAAGGAATCGATCACAGATGCGGTGATATGTACAAGCTTCTCATAGTCGAGGGTGATGCAGGTCTCACCGGAGAGGGCGACCGTGCCGCCGTTCTCGGTGATGCAGCTGTAAATGGTAAAGCTGCCGTTGTCCTCTGCGACGAGGTCCGTTACGACCGTTCCGTCATCGAGTTCTGCGCCGGCAAACGCATACCCGCCGATGGACGGAGCGAGATCCCGGAAGGAATCCTGTCCGGCAGGATCCAGCGTGATCTCTTCGTACCCTCTGATCGGACGCCCGTCGAAAACGGCCGTCCCGTATACGACGGTCTCTTCGCCTTCTTCCGCGGGATCCTCGTCCTGAGGCTCCTCAGCGGGGGCTTCCTCTTCCTCCTGAAGCTCTTCCCCTTCCGGTTCAAGCTCGGGATCATCCGGCGTTTCGGCGTCCGTGGCGTCATCCGTCACGATCTCCTCGACGACCTCTCCGTCTGCTTCGGCCGCATAGGCCACTGCAGGCATGATGTCGGCGACGTTGGTCAGGAGCATTGCCGCTGTTCCCAGACCCGCTACCAGTCTCTTCCAGAATAATGTCTTCATACTTTTCACCTCTCTTGGACTATGTGAAGATAGTAACCCTCTGTTTATGAGGACGTAAAAAGGCGTTCAAAAGGGTCAGAAAAGGGAAAAAAAGTCGAAAAAAATGATGAAAAAAGAAAAAGTTTATAAAAATTTAATAATTTACCGGCGCTCGGGATGATCCCGGACATAAAAACCGGGAAGGAATGGCTCCTTCCCGGTCAGTTTCCTATGACATGCGATCAGTATGCCGCTTTGCCGATCAGTGCGCTCTGTACCAGGAGGCGGCGCACATGCTCCGTGCCCGAACAGGTCGTCAGACTCAGGATGTTGGGTCTGTTCGTGAAATCCACATCATCGTTGACGAACAGGGAATTCTCCCTGGACTTCTTCACATATGCGTCATAACCGTCATCTCCGGTGAAATTCTGGTACGCATCGCTCCCCACAAAGCTGAAGTAATAGGAGAAGATCTCGTACTTGCGCACGCAGTCCGAAGTATAGAAGTATACATAGGGATCCTTGGCCGCCAGAGTGTCGTCCTGTGTGAATTTCTTGAGGCTGCCGAACATCGAGCCGTTGCGCATGTTGTGCCCGAAGAGGAACGTATTCTTGTCCTCCATATCGGGATTCCCGAGATAATCCAGGAAGATCGCACCTGCGGAATTCGTGATGCCGTCAAAGGTCTTGTGCAGATAGTCCTCATTATCCTTGCTGCGCACCACGGGATAGCGCATCTCCAGTGCGGGAACATAGAGCACACCGACAAAATCGGGGTTCACCTGCTTGAGTGCCGGGAAGTCGATCTCCAGATCCGGATACTCAAAAGTAACCTCCGGTTCCGTCACCACAAATTCGTCATCCTCCTCATCATCGGACGTACGCACCGCCATCGGGAGGGATTTGGCCGTCGCCATGCCCTTTTCCTGCACAAGGGAATCCAGTTCCTTGTAAGCGTCCTTGGCGATCTTATACTCCCGGTAATCCCGGATGAACAGGATCCCGAAAATGATGAACATGGCAAAGAGTGCCACCGGTACAAGATATCCGACCTTGCGCAGGATCTTTTTGCGCTTCCTGCGCTTCTCCCGGTCCGTCTGCGGAGTCTGCGGATCCGCCTTTGCTTTTACCCGTTTTCCGATCTTCATACCCTTACCTCCCGGTCATCGAAAGAGTGAAAAAGAACTCAGTTTATTGACTGCATCCGCCAGCGGTCCGACTGCCGTCTCCAGATCGTGGACCGCGCTGTTGATCCCGTCGAAATCGATCGAGGAAAGCTTCTGTACCGAATCCGTCAGAGTCTTCGCGTTGTCGCCGACCAGGGCGTTCAGGCTGTTGCTCGTCTCCGTCAGCGACGCGCTCATGGCATCGATATCCTGCAGGGTGCGGTTGGCGCCCGTCAGCAGTGTATTGGCATTCTCCAGCGTCGCGGTCACCTGCGGGATCACGATCCACAGTGCGATGGCCACCGCCAGGAACAGCGCCCCGGTAAAGATCGCGGCAAGCCTCGTATAAAAGACCTCCTTTTTGGAGCATCGGAGAAGCTCCTCATAGATCTTCTCCTGCGTCATGCACTCCGGTGCCGCGTTCATCGTCCGGTCCGGCGTTGCCGGTTTCGGCACGGACTGCTCCGCGCTGCCCGCCGTCACGGTCTCCTCTGTTTTTCCGGCAGTCTCCTCAGCGGCTGTTTCCTGAACCATTCCTTCTTCCTGTCCGTCCATATGCCTCACATCCTCTTCTCGAGATAATCCGACAGCCGTTCAATGGGGATCGGCCTGGAATACTTATACCCCTGCAGATACTTGGCGCTCATCATGCGGCAGCGCGCCTCGTCCTCGTCATTCTCCACGCCCTCATAGAGCACCGCGTAATTCATCTCGCTGAACATCTTGGCCAGGTGCGCCACCATCATCCGGATCTTGGAATCGGAATCGGAGGCGATCACCAGCGACCGGTCGAATTTGATGATATCAAACGGCAGCTCCATGATCCGTTCAAAATTGGAGTACCCGGTGCCGAAATCATCGAGATAGAATTTGATCCCGGAATCCTTGAGTTCGTTGACCTTCGCCTTGATGACCTCAAAATCCTGCTCATTCTGGGATTCCGTGATCTCGATCGCCACCTGGTCATTGGAAGCGCCGCTCTCCCTGATGATCCGCTCCACCGTCCCGGTAAAGTCCTCCTCCCGCACGTCAAAGAGCGAGAAATTGATGGAGACACGCCGGAGATGATAGCCCGCGTCCGTCAGATTTTTGATCTGCGTACAGGTCTTGTGCAAAATGATCTTGGAGAGGATCCCGATCACCCGCTGCTTCTCCGCGATCGGGATGAAGCGCTCCGGATAGAGCATCCCCGTCTCGGGAAGCCTAAGCCGCATCAGAGCCTCTGCCGTATCATATGTATTACTGTTCAGATTATATACCGGTTGGCAATAGACCTCAACTCTGGGATCCTCCAGATCCCCCCGGGCATTGATATCCGCCAGTTCCCGGATGATGTATTTATCCTCCAGATACTCCCGCGCCGCCTTGTCGTCAGCCCGCAGGAAGCTGTTCTCCTCCATCCGCTCATGCAGATAATGGATGAAACCCACATAATCGTTCTCTGCGCTGATCTTGTTAAAGGTGCGTGTAAAGACGAGCTTGTAATCGAGACGGAATTTGGGATAGGCCCCCGCAAAGGCATCCAGAAGCTTCTGCGCCTTGATCGTGTAATCCGGATTGCGCGCGGTGCTGACCGCCAGGATCAGATGCCCGCCGGAGATCTGGAAAAGTGTGCCGTTACGGAAATACTGGGTGGAAAGCACACGCACCGGTTCATGGATCTCCTGCGGATACTTGCGTCCGCTGCCGTCAAAATCGTGCATGAACAGGCTCATCAGGAGGAGTTCCTCCTTCTTCTGGTAACTGTAGGCGATGAGTTCCTCAAACGCGCTTTCGTTCACCGCACCGATCTCCAGATCGTAGGGATTGGCATGCACCAGATACAGCAGCGCATAGATCGGGAACAGGAAGGACGCGGCCGTGAAGCTGCTCTGTCCGTATATCTGCTGGATCACCACGATGAGCACCGCCACGCAGACCGAAGCCATCACACCGATCACGACCTGGCGGAAGATCCGCCGGTGAAACCGGAGCAGGATATAAACCAGATAAATAACAAAAAAGAAATACCCGAACGGGAACACCGGGATCCCGTCATGCGGGGTTCCGGCCGCATCAATATAGAACCCCCAGTGCAGGAGCGGGAAGATCACATCAGCGACCATGATCACGATATAGGCGACCGTGGCGATCGTAAAGTATCTCCGGTTCGCCTCCGGTTCCAGCCTGAGCGGCTGCTTCATATAAAGCACATAAAGCCAGAGATTGCCGAACAGACCGCCATGAAAGATAAAGCGCGGGAGATAGATGAAGAAATTGGGTATGCTTCCGGAATAATTCATGGCGATATGATACAGGGTATCACCCATCGCCGAAACAAAAAGAAGCACGATCATATCCCGGAGATACAGGAAATTCTTGGTGCGGTTGATATAGGCCGTGCGGATCAGGGCCGCAAAAACCAAGCAGGTGGCCATCACAAGGACATCACCCACCGGCGAGTAATTCTCATAATACACGATCATATTGAAACTCATAAAGTATAGTTTATCTTTTACCGATATAACTGTCAAGGAAGCACCACTTTGCAAAACGCCTCCGGATGTGGTAAAATACAGAAAAAGCAGAAAGGAGGGCCGTGATCATGATCATAGTGAAGATGAATGATGCCGCTGTGGAATGCAATATCGCGGCATCCGAACTGCAGGAACTGGGCCTGACTCCAGAGGGGATCGGCACCAACGATGTGCGCAGCGTCGCCTTCATGAGCCGTCTCAACAAGGAGATCGGCGCACAGCTGGGGTTCGACCCCGAGAATGACATCCTGATGATGTCCAAGAACATGATGAACGACGGGAGCCTCCGCGTCTTCGTGATGAAGATGACCAACGAGGACATCCAGTCCGCCGGCGACCGCATCCGGTCCGCCGCGGAGGGGATCCTGCGTGAGGTGACCCAGGAGCGGATCGACGAGATCAAGCGCAGTGTCGGTTCCGATAAAGGCCGCGTCATGAATGACATCATGACAGCCGTCATGCGCGAACTGGCCAGGGTGATGACCGGTACCGGTCTGCCGGAGCTGCCGGAGGATCCTGAGATCATCTCCCGCCCCGCCGTTGATTACGCGCATTATCTGGCGAAGCTTCCGGATCTGCGCACCGCCATCCGGCTGAGCAAGTCCCTTTCCTCAATGCCCATCGAGGATTCCGCCCTGCTGAAGAGCGGCAGTTCCTATTATCTGGTGCTGGGGCTGCGCACCGCCGAGGATCAGGTGGTCTTCGATTTTCGCCGGGCCTGTATGGAATACGCGCAGGAGCTGTCCATCAACTCGCCGGAGGAACTGCACATCGCCGAGAACGGCGATACCATCATCTCCGAAGGCGCCGTGCCGGCTCTGGCCGGCCTGTAACCGGACGGTGGATCAGCCGGCAGACCGGGTATCGGTTTATTCCTTTACCGGCATTTACGAACAGGAATCATTTTGGAGGGACGCATCCCTGGCGGATGCTCCCTCTTTTTATGACCTGACCGGCCTCTCCGGCACTTCCGGCTATCTCTCGGACGACACCCTGCCGCTTCTCACAGAGAAGATCCCGTCCTGTGCAGGGCTTCACTTCATTGATTCCGGCAACACCCATTACATGTCGAAGCTTTTCACGGACCGGATCGACACCCCGTTTGCCCTGGTCCTTTTCGATCATCACCCCGACATGCAGCGGCCGGCCTTCGGCGATCTCCTCTCCTGCGGCTCCTGGCTCAGGGCCGCACTCACGGAGAATCCGTTCCTCAAAGAAGCCTGGCTCCTCGGCGTCGATCCGTCGCTCGCCCGCGAAGTACTGGAAGAGGACCGCATTGTATGGCAGGACCATGGAGCCGTTATCCCCGGTCTGCGGCACTGCCTCTTCTCGGGCAGGGAGCTTTATCTGCTGCCGGAAGCCGGCTGTCTCCCGGAACTTCTGCCCTCACTGCGGGAAGCCGGGACCGCGCTGTTTTCCGCCGGTCTTCCGCTTTATCTCTCCGTTGACAAGGATGTCCTGTCTCCCGATGACGTGACGACCACCTGGGATCAGGGGACGCTCTCCTGCTCCGCCCTGTACGCAGCGATCGAAGCCCTGCTTGAAGCCTGCCCGCTCCTCGGAGCCGATATCTGCGGGGAATGTGCTCCCGCGGACGGCGCCGCGGCGATCGCACAAAATGACGCGATCAATACGAAATTACTTGACATTTACCGAAAACACCGATAGAATAATGCATTGCGAGCAGGAATGGCGGAATTGGCAGACGCGCACGGTTCAGGTCCGTGTGAAAGCAATTTCATGAGGGTTCAAGTCCCTTTTCCTGCACGGATCCCGGGAGTCAGCTCCCGGGATCGGTTGCGGAAGTGTCGGAACTGGCAGACGAGCAAGATTAAGGTTCTTGTGACGGATACGTCGTGTGGGTTCAAGTCCCATCTTCCGCATGGGCGCCACCCCAAAAGGGTGGCGCTTTTTTTCGGATTTGAATTTCGGAAAGGCAGAGAACTCGGCATCGGATCAGGGAGAGTCCTGACAGATCAGGCCACAATTGATGAACTGTTTGAAATACTGAAGGAAATCATCAGATTAGGCAGGGATATATGAATCATACAGAAGCTTCCCGATCTGAACGCTGGTACAGACTTTCTCTCTTTGTGCTGTTAAAGCAGGGAAAAGTATCCGACGAATACATTACGCGTTATTGGAACAGTTACACGATTGCTCTCTCAGCCTGACATGTCAAAGACCCCCCGGATCGGGCGGATCCCTCCATTCTTCAACCTGTCTTCTCATCATCACAGATCGCATTCCGGAGATCTGCGAAACATATGGAATTCCAGGATAAAATGTGCTATCATCTATTGTTAGCTTGGCCTAATTTTATATATGCCGGAAAGGGGTGCTTCAGGATGGAGCTTTTGAGGTGAGGCATGCGTTTTCTGACCCACGGAGATAAAACAAAGAAATCGCTCATGCTGATCCACGGCATGGCGAATACATCGGATCTGTTCGACCCCCTGCTGGACTATCTGCACGACTATTATGTGATCGTATGCGAGCTGGATGGTCATTCAAGGCATGAGCAGAGCGTGTTTCGGTCCGTAACGGATTCCTGCCGGAAGATCGAGCAGTATGTACATGACGAACTGGGCGGAAAACTGTACGGATTGCTGGGCTTCTCTCTGGGCGGAACGATCGCGGCGGAGCTCATCGGCAGGGGAAATATCGAGGTCGCAAGAACCGTTCTGGATGCGGCGTTTACGATAAAGATGGGGGTTCTCACTTATCCGTTCAAATGGATCTTTCAGGGTTCCATCCTGTGCATAAAAAACGGCATCCCGATCCCGGGGGCATTGGTGGAAGCGATCATGGGCAGAGGAAACATCGGGATCATCGATACCATGTATCCGGGGGTTTCGATACGATCCATCGGCAACGCCTGTATGTCCGTGTACACATACGAGATCAGGGATACCCTGAAAGATCACCGCGACCCGGTCGTCTTCTGGCTCGGAGAGAACGAACCGTATCCGGCAAAGAGCGCCGGACTGCTCAAAAAGTACCTTCCGCAGATGAAAAGAAGGATATTCCGGGGCATGGGGCACGGTCAGATGCTGCATGAGCATACGTCTGTCTATGCCAAAAGGCTGATCGACTTCCTGGAGGATGTACCGGAATGAGCTTACCGCTTCTTCCTGCGCCGCTTCTTCGCGCGCGGGATCCCGGCTGCTGAAGCACAGCGTTTTTGCTGCTCCATGCGAAAACGCTCGATCTCTTCTTCGATCGTATTGTAATCCCGTTCAAACAGCTGCCCGGAGATCTGTCTGTTCAGAATTACGGGATCGATGCTGTCCGTCAGGATCCGGCGGACAAACTGTTTGCCCTTCTGCCGGTATGCGGGGAGACCGTTTTCTCTGAGCAGTTCATTCAGTTCCGGGCGCCACAGGATCTGTATTTTTGCCGACATCTCGAGATCCGGGCTTTTCTGCGGCTTCCTGAGGATGTAGAAATCCAGACAGCCGGAAACATATTCCGCGGTGATGATGCCGAAGTGATCCGGGATGTGTTCCGCGATATGCGCGGCATGGCTTGTTCCGACAACAACGTAGTTGTAATCAAAGTATCTGCTGTAATCCCTGACCTGCCGTGAAAGACGCGCATAGGTATCCGCATCGCTCTTGATCTCCAGCCCGAAAAGCGCGTTCTCCGTTACCATGACGACATCCGCGCGGGATCGTCCCATCATCTTCTCTTCGATGATCCGGACTTTCCCGTACTGTTCCTCCAGAAACTCAAACAGCGGTTCCCGTATGTCTTTGTCATGTGTGATCGATCCCTGCATGGTTTATATGACCGGCAGCACCTGCTGCTCTATGAATTCCACTCTGTCAAAGATCCTCGGCTTGAATGTACCCGTCATTCCGACGGATATGTTTTTCTCTTTGTTTATGTAAATGATATTTCCGCTGTCACCGATCGCGGCATACACCTCTTTATCATCAAAAGGCTTGTACCATAGGTATCCATAGTTCATGAAGCCGAAGCGCTCCCCAAGCTTGAGATGCGGTTTGAGCATATCCTGCAGGTACTCTTCGGAGATGATCCTTTTCCCGTTATACAGACCGCCGTTCAGCACAAGAACTCCGATCACCGCCATATCCTTTGCGGACATGCATAATCCCCAGCCCGCGGTAACGCATCCCCGGGGATCGGCGTACCATTCATATTTTCTGGGATTCCTGTTCATGAAGTAGTCATACTGATCTTCCTTGGAACTGTCCCCGTGTAGTATACGCTTCGGCAGTCCCAGCGGTCCGAACAGGTTCCCGTTGGCAAAATCAATGCATTTTTCGCCGGCGGCTCTCTCGATGATCCCGGCCAGGATCTGGATGCCGAGCGTGGCATATCTGAATTCACCGGTGATCCCGCCGCGGCCGCCCAGATGATCGAGGATCGCAAGCGTCCAGTCAGCGGAGGTACACACCTTTTTCCAGGGTTCCGACCTGCCTTTATACGGAGCGGTCATTGTAAGCAGATGCCTGATCGTAACATCATATATGGTCTTCTCCCCGCGCTTTGCGACGTAATCGGGAAAAAAATCCATCACCTTCTGATCCACGTCCCGGATCAGGCCTCTGTCCAGTGCGATTCCCGTGAGCAACGCCGTGATGCCCTTGGTCACGGAATTGACATTCATCGCATCCGACGTCTGAAACCCGCGCCAGCAGTCATCATAGACATCGGCTCCATCCCTGACCGCATGGATCTGACAGATGTTGCTCTCGTTTCCGGTGCTTTCGGCAACAAACTCATGAAGCTGTTCTTTGTTCACTGAATACCTCCTATCGGGAATGATCCGGAATCCATGAGAAAAGGCTAATATGATTAAAAATTAATTGCAAGAAAAATCTTCTGCCGGCAGTCTATCCTCCCGCATGAAAAGAGGGGCTTGACAAGACGTTTGGGTGATCTGGATCCGGATGACCCGCTCGGGTCGATCGAGCCGGATAATGAATTCAGATGGGAGATCGATGTCGCGATCAACGGAGGATCCGTGGATTTGTGCTATACTTACCATACACGAAAACCAACGCGTAATGCGGAGAGAGGAAAAACATGAAAGCAAGTGATCCGATCATCATCAACAAAACCGAAGTAAAGAACCGTCTGACGATGGCACCGACGGTAAAATTCGATTATGCCGGTGCCGACGGCAGGGTCACGGAGAAGCACATCGGACATTACCGGGAACGCGCAGAGCGCGGCTGCGGACTGATCTGCGTGGAAGCAACCGCTGTCACGCCGGACGGAAGGTTCTGCAAAACGCACCTCGGTCTGTGGGAAGACGCGCAGATCGAAGGACACCGGGCGATCACATCGGCTTGTCATGACAACCGGACAACCGTCCTCATCCAGCTGAATCATACGGGGATCCAGGCCAATCCGGAATGCGGTCCGGCGATCGGCCCGTCCGCTGTTCCCACAAGGGATCCCGGAAAGCTTTCCAAAGAGATGAGCATCGATGAGATCCATGAGATGCAGGCGTATTTCGCGGACGCCGCGTTCCGTGCAAAACAGGCAGGTTACGATGGTGTTCAGCTCCATGGATGCCACGGATATCTGATAAATCAGTTCATCTCCCCCAAAACAAACCTCCGCACGGATGAATATGGCGGCAACACGGAGAAGCGTGCCCGATTTGCAGCGGAGATCATCCGCATGATCCGGGAACGCTGCGGGGAAAACTTCATCATTTCGGTCAGGACCGCGGGGATCGAGCCGGATGTTGCCACGGCCATTGATATCGCGGAAGAATATGCCAAGGCCGGCTGCGATTATCTGCAGGTCTCCACAGGTATTGAAGCGGAAGCGATCCTTACGGATCGCAATTCCAGTGCTCAAAGCCGCACGGGCTCCCTCGCCCTTCGGGCGGGGGCAAAATGGGATGACTCATCAGTCAAAGAAAACGGAGAACCCTACAATCAGATCTGCTCTCTGGGGATCCGGTTCCATGAGCATTTTAAGGGGCGTGTTCCCGTTTCCTGTGTCAACGGGATCATGGAGCCTTCCCTTGCGGGATATCTGATCGAAAACGACCTGGTGGATACCGTCGATCTCGGCCGTGCCCTGCTGGCGGACCCGGCATTCTGCGAAGCGGTATTATCGGATGCACCGTATACCAAATGCTGTAACTGTCCGAGATGTCAGTACGGCCCGGGGATGCCGCATAAATGTCCTGCGGCGGCACAAAGAAACAGGACCTGAACATACCGGATCATCTGAAATAAGGGAAAGGAGAAACATGGAATACGTATTTGAAATGCCGGAAAAGATGCTGCGCGAATGTGCGAAACAGGGGAACGTGGAGCGGTTTGCGTATGACACGTTCACCTATGACGAAGGGGACAGCAAACCGCTGCATAAGGGTGCCTGGGTATATCTTCCCGCCGGGTATGACAGCAGAAGGAAGTACAACATCCTGTATCTGCTGCATGGTGGCGGCGTGAATGAGGACTGGTGGTTCAAGATGTTCCCGGACACGGTCACGATACTGGACAACATGATCACAGACGGGATCTGCGATCCCTGCATCATCGTCACGCCGACCTACTACCGCGATGGCAATACGGAAGAAAACGCGGAGTATGTCACGGAGCACTTCCACATGGAACTCCGCAGGGATCTCATTCCCGCCGTTGAGAAGCATTACTCCACCTATGCATCCGGCGATGTCTCAGAGGCAAACCTGATCGCCACAAGAGACCACCGGGCCTTCGCCGGTCTGTCCCTCGGTTCCATGACCACCTACCGGGCAGCTTTCTACAATAACTACGATCTGTTCGCCTGGTACGGTCCCTTCTCCGGCTGCTGCGGTCCCAAGGGAGATCCGGACGCGGAAGTAACACGCATCTGCAAGACGCTGGATTTCGGTGAAAAGAAGGGGCTTCCGTTACGGTACATGTTCTGCTGCAACGGAGACAAGGACATCGCCTATGCCGACCAGAAAGGCGTCATGGAAAAGACGCTGCCGGTATGCCCGCAGCTGAAGCAGGGTGTAAACTATGACTTCTACGTCATCCCCGGCGGCGTGCATGACATGAAGGCCTGGCAGCTCCACCTGTATCATGCCCTGCAGATCTTCTTCCGTGCATAGTTTTGAGAGGAGAACCCGCTGATGATCCCTGCGGGGGTCATCAGCGGGGATCGTATGACACAGGGGATCCGTCAGCCAGCGATCCCCAACAGTTCTTCGGCGAGCAGAACGGTTTCTTCCTGTGTCCTGTTCTCGTCCCGATAGATCACTTTAAAACCGGATCTCTCCAGTTCTTCATAGGTTTCCCTGGAACATATCCTCGTCAGGATCTCGCGATAGTTGTCCAGCGCCGCCTGCGGATCGGGTTCTTCCAGCATGAGCTGATAGAGGAACTGCTTTTCGGGATCCGGCCGGTCGAAAAACCTGTGGACCCCGATCTCCGGATCGGCAAGCATGACAAGGACATGATCCTCATCCGAGATCCCATGCAGCGTTTCTACACAGATGTTGGTATCCACGAAGATCTTCTTCCCGCGCACTTCCGGCTTTTCCAGCATCTCTTCCAGAATCTGCAGTTCAACGGTCTCACATTCCTTTTTCACGTTATGGATCCAGGATACATACTCCTCCGGCGTCCTGCGGATAAACTCATGCCAGTCCTGCAGATCGCGCGTATAGGTGAGATTCGGGAACTGCCTGCTGTCCAGTTCGGGCAGTTTCACGTCGTGATAATTCTCCTCCAGCGCGATCCCGTTGTGCTTTTTGGCAAGATTCTTTACGATCGTTGACTTCCCGGCATAGGATGTCCCGATAACAAAATATACATTTCCGAGATCCATTTTGCATCCTCCTTTTAAAAGCATATCCGAGAGCCGCCTGATTGTCAAAATCCCTGCTGTATTTCTTAATGAACTCTTAAGCATTCCCCTGCCTGTTCCTTACATTTTATGTGCTACCCTGTTTCCGGAAAGGCAGGTGATACCCAATGGAATACATTCTGAAAACAGACCGCCTCGAAAAAAAGTATAAGGATTTCGCGGCACTCAGGGGACTTACGATGCATGTTCCCGCAGGATCGATCTATGGCTTTGTCGGGAAAAACGGAGCCGGAAAGACCACGCTGATCCGCACGATCTGCGGATTGCAGGACGTGAACGCCGGAGAATACGAACTGTTCGGTGTGAAGAACACGGACAGGTGCATCTCCCGTTCCAGACGCAGGATGGGCGCGATCGTGGAAACGCCTTCCATCTATCTGGATATGACGGCTGCGGACAACCTGAAGCAGCAGTTCGATCTGCTGGGAAGACCCGCCTATGACGGGATCGGTGATCTTCTGAACCTGGTCGGCCTCGGAGATACCGGAAAAAAGAGAGCAAAACATTTCTCGCTGGGCATGCGCCAGAGGCTGGGTATCGCCGTAGCGCTGTGCGGCGATCCGGATCTTCTGGTGCTTGATGAGCCGATCAACGGCCTTGACCCGCAGGGCATCATCGAGATGCGCGAACTGATCCGGAAACTCAACCGGGAAAGGAATATCACGGTCCTCATCTCCTCGCATATACTGGATGAACTCTCGAGGCTCGCCACCCACTACGGCTTTATCGATCACGGACGGATCGTGCGCGAGATCAGCGCGGAAGATCTGGAAAATGCATGCAGAAAGTGCGTGCGGCTCACGGTCACGGATATCAGCGCACTGACGGCCGTGCTGGACGAGATGGGCATCGAATACCGGATCACCGGCAGGAACCGGGCGGATGTTTTTGCGAAGCCCGTCCTTTCCCGGATCACACGGCAGCTTGACAGGTACGGCTGTGATCTGATCTCGGCCGATGTGCGCGATGAAAGTCTGGAGGATTACTATATCTCACTTGTGGAGGGAGGCAGTCATGAATGATCTGATACGTGCAGGGATCAAAAGGATGTTCCGGGTTAAGACCTTATATGTCTGCCTGGCGGTATTGTTCTTCATCGGCGGACTGGACATGATAAAAGAATCCGTCTTCAGGGAGCCGGGGAGAAGTCTGCCCGATCCCGGAGGCTATCTCCTGTCCGGTTTTCTGGCCATGGTGCTGCTCTCCGCCGTATTCATCACATCATTTCTGGGCGATGAACATCAATACGGCACCTTAAGGAACAAGATCGCGGCGGGAAATGACAAATTCCGCGTATATGTGAGCAGTTTTATCGTATGTCATGCCGCCGTGATGATCATGTGCGGTTTCGTGTGGCTGCAGACAACTCTCCTCGGCACGCTCCTGCTGGGCGGTTATACGTATACCGTAAAGGAACTGCTCCTCCTGTCGCTCCTGTCGTTTTCGGGGTTTACCATGCTGACGGCGCTGTTTGTCCTGATCGCTCTTTGTGTACAAAGCAAGAGCATTGGTTCCGTGGCGGGCGTGATCGCGGCGTTTGCGATCATGATCTGCGGGGTCATGACAGTCCAGGTGCTCTCCGTCCCTGCATTCAGTCCGGACTATGCGGGCGGCAGCAGACGCAGATTGTTTGAATTCATCCGCCTGATCTGCCCGGTTTCACAGATGATATCCTTTTCCGACGGTATGGGCGCGGAGAGCATGCTCATATCTCTTGCCGGGGCAGCGGTATTGCTGGCGTCCGGGATGATCCTGTTCAAAAACCGCGACCTCAGGTAGCGGATCCGTCCCCTGCAGGGCGGAACAGCCTGACGCTGAGCAGGACGATATCCGCGGCTATGATCAGCAATCCCCCGGTCATGCTCCAGGGGGCCCAGGTGAACAGGATCTCCTTCATCCCCGCACCGAAGATCACCGGAAACAGGATAAACACCAGCACGAGCAGCACGGCAAGAAATGCGTCGAGAACGATGAGCGGGACCTTTTTCCTGATGAGAAAAGCAGCCGCAAACAGCAGGATACCGGCCACCGATATGCCGGTAAAGATCAGGTCGAACACGGTCCAGATATCCGCCGCCAGTCCACCCGGTGTCCTGCCTGCCACGGTATCGTAAATACTGTTGCACAGGCTGTCGGTCGTCGCGGCGACATTCAGGTTGCTGAGCACACATACCCCGATCTGTCTGTCTTCGGAAAACACGACCCGGGAGGAATAATTCGGTGTGCCGCCGGAATGGCCCGTCACGCCGTCCGCAAAGAGTTCCCATCCGGAATAATAATCGCCCTCATTTACAAGCCGCGCTTTGACCGCAGATAACGGTTCCGCAAGATCCTCCGGTATCACGGTGCTCCCGGTCCAGATCTCGATCCATCGCCCCATGTCCTCCGTATCGGAATAAAAGTATCCGGCGGGGATGCTCGCCTCTCTGACCGCCAGAGGGAAGTCCGCCGCATGGCGGTAAGAGAGCCTGGTCCCTTCCACGATACTGCCGTCTGCGGGCAGTCCGACAGAGGTATGGCTCAGACCGAGAGGGATCAGGATCTCCTGTTCCATGTATTCCCGGTAGGACCTGCCCGTCACATGCTCAATGATCGATCCGAGGAGATTGTAATTCACATTGGAATACGCATACTCCGTTCCGGGTCTGCATTTCAGTTCGCGCCCCGAAATGCTGTCCGTCCATCCGGAGAGAGTCATCGCATCCGTTCCGGACGGATAGTCTTTTTCGTTATTGGTGTAGCCGCTTTTCTGTTCCAGCAGATCCCTGACCGTGATCTCGACCTGCTCCGAATCATAATAGGCGCAAAACCCCGGGATATACTCCGATACGGTTCCGTCTTCTCTGACCGCACCGCCGTTCATCAGCTTCTGCACGGCCAGACCGGTGAACGCTTTTGTCATGGAACCGATCTGGTACAGGCTCGCACTGTCTCCGTAACAGGTCGTTACGCCGTTCTCATACACAACGACACTGACGCGTCCGCATTTCGTCTCCCGCTGATACTGTGCGATCAGGCCCTCGATCGCATCCGTTTCCGAAGCATATGCTTTCTGATCCATTGCAGTCATGGCTGCCAGAGCGATGAGCACTGCCGTGATGATCTTTCTGCCCCTCATGTCCGCGATCCTCCTTTGACCGGTCTCCTGTCACGGTGTTATCCGGCGGATAGGGATAGATGCTATTCACAGCCCACCCGCATTCGCGTCGGATACGCATGCAGTATATCAGAAATGCGCGCGGAATGCATCTTGTGATACAATAGGTTCATCCGCATCCGGTCACAACAAAAAATGAACCGTTTCCCGTCGGGACATAAGAAGACGGATCGGCAGACGGACCGTATCATAGGAACAGAAACGCTGTCATACAGTTCATGAACGGAAAGGAGCGCGCACATGTTTGATTTCAGTTACTTCACCCCCACGAAAGTCGTGTTCGGCAGAAATACCGAGAGCCGGGTCGCCGACCTGATCAAAGAGTACGGCGGGACAAAGATCCTGATCCACTACGGCGGAGGCAGTGTGGTGCGCTCGGGACTCCTGCAGCGCGTGACCGATACCCTCGACGCGGCGGGATTAAGCTACGTGACCCTTGGCGGTGCCGTACCGAATCCGCACCTCGGCCTCGTCTACGAGGGGATTGAGCTTTGCAGGCAGGAAAATGTGGACTTTCTGCTTGCCTTGGGCGGAGGAAGCGCCATTGACTCAGCCAAGGCGATCGGTTACGGCGTTGCCAACGAAGGCGACGTATGGGACTTTTATGACTACAAGCGCAAGGCGGCCGGCTGTCTGCCGCTCGGTGTCATCCTGACGATCGCGGCAACGGGCAGCGAAATGAGTGATTCTTCCGTCATCACCAAAGAGGAAGGCCTCGTGAAACGCGGCTACAGCAGCGATTTCGGCAGGCCCAGATTCGCGATCATGAACCCGGAGCTCACCATGACGCTGCCGGACTATCAGACCGCCTGCGGCTGCACGGATATCATGATGCACACGATGGAGCGGTATTTCACCAACGGCGGCAATATGGAACTCACCGATGCGCTCGCCGAGGGTCTGCTGCGCACCGTGAAGAAGAATGCCCTGATCCTGCGCGATGATCCGGCCGACTACGATGCGCGTGCCGAGGTCATGTGGGCGGGAAGTCTGGCTCACAACGGTCTCACCGGCTGCGGCAACGACGGCGGCGACTGGATGACGCACAAACTGGAGCATGAGCTCGGCGGCCTGTATGATGTGGCACACGGTGCCGGTCTCGCGGCCATCTGGGGCAGCTGGGCCAGGTATGTCTTCCGGAACTGTCTGCCGCGTTTCAGGCGCTTCGCCGTCAATGTCATGGAGGTCGGGGAAGACGGGACCGATGAAGAGATCGCGCTGCGCGGCATCGAGGCCATGGAGGACTTCTACAGGAGCATCCATATGCCCACAAATCTCCGCGAGCTCGGTGTAAAGGCCACGGACGAAGATCTGCGGCTCATGGCACACAAATGCGCGGTCGGTGTCGGCGGCAAAATGGGATCGGCCAGAGTCCTGGACGAGGAAGACATGCTTGCGATCTACCGCGCGAGCATGTGAGGGAACATCACGGGAGAAGGCAGACATGAAGATCGCGGAAGAACAATTCACGCTGCAGGACGGACGCACAGTGACGATCCGTTCCGCCGAGGAGCGGGACGCGGAAGCGATGCTGGCTTATGTCCGTAAAACATCGGAGGAGACCCATTATCTGATCCGGTATCCGGAGGAGATCAGCTTCACACTCGAGCAGGAGCATCAGATCATCGGCGACATCCTGCGGTCCGAGGATTCGGCCTGGTTTACGGTGTTCGACGGGGACCGGGCTGTCGGCAACTGTTCCATCAGCCGCTGCAGCGGGCAGCTCAAGGTCCGTCACAGATGCAATCTGGCCATCGCGCTCGAGCAGGCCTACTGCGGACTCGGACTCGGCACAAAACTGCTGTCGAAAGCGCGCGACACGGCAAAAGAACTGGGGTTTGAGCAGCTGGAACTCGGCGTGTACGCGGACAACGAACGTGCCATCGCCGCTTATAAAAAGGCGGGATTCCGGGAATACGGGAGGCTGCCCAGAGCTTTCCGGCTCAAGGACGGCACTTATATCGATGAGATCAATATGGTCCTGTTCCTGTAAGGAACAGGACCATATTCACAGATTGAGTCCTTTTGCCTCTTCGCAGCCCAGGACGATGTTCATGCACTGCATAGCCGCGCCGGAAGCACCTTTTCCGAGGTTGTCAAAGCGGCTGGCGACCACGATCCGTTCCTCATTGCCGGTTACCAGGATCTCCATGCCGTCCCGGCCCGCATATGCATCGGAGAAGATCTCTCCGCCTGCTTCGACATCCGCACCGAACGGCAGCACTTTGATGAACGGCTCGTTCTTGTAATATCCGTCAAGATAATCCCGGATCTCCTCCGGCGTCTTTTTCTGCGGGAGCAGTTCCGTATAGAGCGGCAGCTGCACGACCATTCCGCTGTGATAATCCGTCGTCATCGGGCAGAAAAGCGGTTCGCGCTGCAGTCCCGCGATCACCTTCATCTCTTTCAGATGCTTATGCGTCTGTCCCCATCCGTACATGCGCGCGGAAGCATACTTATCATCACGCCCCGCTTCTTCATACTTCCCGATCAGTTTCTTTCCGCCCCCGCTGTAGCCGGAGACCGCAAAGACAGAGACCGGATAGTCCGCCTGCAGGATACCGCCGCGGATCAGCGGATAGGCCAGTGCGATAAAGCCGCTGGCATAACATCCGGGAACGGCAATGCGTTTTCCCTGCCGGATCGCCTGCCGGTGTTCCGCGGAAAGCTCCGGAAAGCCGTAGGCCCAGCCCGGCTCCGTCCGGTGCGCGGTCGATGTATCGATGATCACCACATGGTCGTTCTCCGCCAGTGACACCGACTCTTTCGCCGCCGCATCGGGGAGACACAGAAAAGTCACATCGGAAGCATTGATGAGCCGTCTGCGCTCTCCGGGATCCTTTCTCAGCTCCGGACTGATCGGGAGCAGTTCGATATCATCTCTTGCGGAGAACCGTTCATGGATCCGCAGACCGGTCGTTCCCTCGCTTCCGTCGATAAACACTCTGGTCTTCATGTCACAATGCCTCCCGTATCTCCTCCGCAGTTCTCTCTACTCCACGATCGTGATGACATCGGACAGGATGTAGCGGAACAACGGATAGGATGTGTTCTCGTTCTCGATATAGCCTTCGCGCAGATCTATCGTATCACCGGGGTCTTCAGGGTTGACGCCGGTATAATTTCCCTTGAACACAAAGTCATTGTAACCCCGGCGGAACAGATCGATGACGCTGTCCATCGCTTTCTGTGTATCCGGCGCCGCGAGCTGCTGGTTCAGGTCTTCCATTTCCACCCAGCCCTGATCAAATCCGGCGGAGATATCCGTTCCGTGGACATGCCCGGTAAGCACCGATTCGATCTCCTTGTCGTTGAAGACCGCCTCCACAGCTCCCAGGACATACGGCTCCCAGCAGATCCTGGAGGTGACCAGGGAAGTCCCAGGCGCGACATCCGACATGCTCTGATTATACCCGACGAAATAAACGGGGCGCTTCTCCGCCGTCTCCTCGCAGGCGATCGCCGGTCCGATCGTGTCGGTATGCTGGGAGATGACCACACAGCCGTCATCCAGAAGGCGCTGCGCCGCGCTCTTTTCCAGTGGATAACTGCTCCAGGTCTGGGTGTAGCAGACACGCATCTGTGCCTGCGGGACTTTGGTGCGGACCCCGAGAAGAAACGCGGTGTATCCCGAAATGACCTCCGGCGTGGGAAAGGCGGCGACAAATCCCACAAGTGCCTGATCCTCCTGTATGATCCCCTCCGAGATCATCTCCTTGATCTTCATCCCGGCCGCGATCCCGCTCACATAGCGTCCCTGGTAGGCTTCCCCCTTAAAGGTGTGGTAATTGGCGGGGACCGTCTGATCGCTCATGTCCATATAGGATGTCTGACAGAACTGGACGGCGGGATACTCCGGTGCAAGCGTCCTCACCAGTTCGCTGTAGCCGTTAAAGAAGATGATGTCACAGCCCTGTCCCGCGAGATCCCTGAGCGGCTCCTCCATCTCGTCATCGAGCACATTGCTGCAGGTCAGGACCGTCACCCGGTCTCCGTACTTCTTCTCCACCGCATCCTTTGCCAGCGAGAAATTGTAGGTATAGGGCGTACTCTCGTCATTGTCATAGACAAAGCCGACTGTCAGGTGATCCTTTCCGCCCGTCAGATTCAAAAACCGGAAACAGCAAATGAGTGCAGCCAGTATGACCAGACAGGTCAGCACTGTCGCCGTATAAACGCGCTTCATTCCTGATCTCCTTTCCCGTCAGCGGCAGGTTTTTCCTCTTCCCCCTCCATCTGCGCCGCCTGGATCTTCTTATCTTCTTCCACACGCCGCGCAAGTTCCTCCTGCGCTTCCTGATCCGCTTCCGCCTGCAGGATCTCGGCACGCTTCTGCGCATAGAGTTCCTCCAGATTGATCACGTTCTTATCGACCAGCCGCAGAAAGGCATCCAGCGCGTCGGGATCGAACTGTGTCCCGCGTCCGCGCTTCATCTCGTTCATGACATAATCCGTATCCATGTGATTGCGGTAGACACGATTGGAAGTCATCGCATCAAACGCGTCCGCCACACCGATGATCCGCCCGATGAGCGGGATCTCCGTGCCCTTCAGACCCCTCGGATAACCGCGCCCGTCATAGCGTTCGTGATGATAACGTGCTCCTTCCTCCACATGCTCCACCAGCGTGAAGTCCTTCAGGATCTCCGCGCCCCGGTCCACATGGGATTTCATCAGCATGTATTCTTCATCGGTCAGTCTCCCGACCTTATTCAGGACGCGGTCCGGCACGCCGATCTTGCCGATATCATGCAGCTGGGCGGCTTTGCGGAGATTGGAGATCTCCCTGCGTTTCTTCCACCCTTTATAGCAGCCCATCTCCTCCGCGATCAGTGCCGAATACTCCGCCACACGCATGGAATGCTGGTGCGTGCGCACGTCCTTGGCGTCGACGGCCTTCGCGATGGCCATGACCGTTTCATTTGCCATGTTCAGCTTGATCTGCTGCGCGTTCAACTGTCTCTGCACGATCAGCCAGGTGAACCAGACGAGGATCGCGGAGAGCAGCAGCAGCATATAGACGTGGAAATACGGCTGTTCAAAGATCTCGCCGGCCATGACCAGTTCAAATTTGCGTTCCTCGAGGACACGCTCTCCCGAGCTGTCGAGGATCGCCAGATGGAAGATATAATCCCCCGCAGGGAGATTGACATAGGCGATATTGTTCAGGTTGTTCTGCGGCACGATCGTCCATTGCTTGTCATGCCCCTCCAGATAATAGCCCACATTGGGCTCCTGTATCGTGTAATTCAGGATCTCCGGGGCAAGCTCCACGCGGTCCACACCCTGTTCCACCTCGATCGCACCCTTGTGCGCGAGCGGCTGCAGCACGCCGTCCAGACGGACCGACGCCAGCTGCATCCGGTAGGAGCGGACATCGCTGTTGTATTTATCCACATCAATGATGTAGACGCCTGTGTCGCAGGGGAGGAACAGTTCTCCGTTCCCGTTATACCAGTTCCAGGAATTGGCAGTCAGGGAGGTTCCCAGCCCTCTCCTCGCATCCAGCAGCTCCCAGGCGATCTCTCCGCCTGCCACGAGGTCGTCCCGCTCCACCACATAGATCCCCGCGCTGGACATGACGAAAAGCGTATCCGCGTCCTTGACCCAGATATCGTAATTGTTGAAATAAGGGAATTTGTCCAGCACGCGGATCGTGCCCTCCGGATCGAGATAGCACAGACTGTTGCTGGTCACGACGAACACACCCTCGGATTTCGGATCCTTCACGGTGCGCAGAATGACGCCGCTGCTGAGCCCGTCTTCCCGGGTGAGCATATCCGCCACGGCTCCGTCCCGCAGTACGGCGATGCCGTCTCCGTCCGTGCCGGCGAGGATCGTCCCGTCTCTCAGTTCGGTCACGGTCAGGATCATGGAATTGATCAGTCCGTCCTCGTTGCGGATCGTGCGCACGATCTTGTGATCCCGGATATAACTGATCCCGGTATCCCCGGCCGCCAGGATCGTACCGTCCGAAAGTCCCTTCACAATACGGGCGCGGTTGCCGAAGCTGCCGTTCTCTGCATTGTATTCCCAGACATCGCCCCGGGGAGAATACTCCATCAGACCGTTGCCGTAGGTGCAGATCCAGAGATGATCCCACCGGTCCACATACATGCAGCGGATCCGCCTGCCGTCCAGCTCCGCTGTCATCTTGTTCCTGATCTGACTGCGGCAGGCCTTGTCCACCACATCCAGTCCCTTATCGGTGCCGACATAATAACAGCCCTGCCAGAAAACAATGGTATTGACGACCCGGCGTTCCATACCGATGGCACCGTAGACATCCTTGAACGGGGACTTGGCCAGCCGGAGCAGGCCCAGCCTCGAGGAAGTGAACCAGAGGTTTCCCTGATAGTCACACAGCATATTATCGATCGAATTGTTGAATTCATTGGTGTTCAGCAGATGATAACCGTCCCTGTCCATATAGGACACGCCGCTGTCGGTAGAGATGAACAGCGTACCATCGCTTAAGTAATTCAGGTTATTGATGCTGGTGACATCCTCGCAGGTCAGGACATCAATCTGGGAAAAATCGTCGCCGGATACGTCATAGCAGTAGATATGATCGGTGGAGGAACCCACCATCAGGGTCCCGTCCGGTGCGAAGGCACAGCAGTTGAACACCTCCTGTTCATCCGGCAGCTGCAGTTCGGACAGGATATTCCCCGCGCGCAGCAGGAACAGCCTGCCGCCGGAGGCGATCGTCGCGACACGGCCCTGCAGGTCCGCCGTGATGCTGTCGGCATAGTTGATCTCCTCCAGCGTGTTCACCGCTTTCAGACCGTTGTTCATCACTATGATCTGCATGCTGCCGGTGGTACCGATATAGTAGTATCCATCTGATGCGCAGGTGATACAGCGCACGGAATTGGAGGGGAGTCCGCTGGACTGGTCGAGCACATTGGCGACACTCTCCCGGATCACGATGGACAGTCCGTTATCGTTGGAGCCGATCCACAGACGGCCTTCCTCATCCACATAGAGGCAGTTCACGTTCTTGACGGACTCATACTCATCCACCCAGCGGAATTCGCGGCCGTTATAGCGGTACAATCCGGCATAGGTGCCGATCCAGAGGACACCGTCATTGGTCTGAGCAATATCATTGGCCTCGCCGCAGGGCAGTCCGTTACTGCTGCTGTATATGGTCTGGACATAATCATTATAGTCCGGCGGATCGGCGGTCGCGGCGGCCTCTGCTGTCGCGGACAGGGACAGGAACAGGCCCAGACCGACAGACAGACCGATGAGCGTGATGCCGCCCCCGGCGCCGGTGTTGCCCTGCAGGACCGCATTCTCCCTGTCACGGTTCTCTTTCCATCGGCGGATCAGGATGATCACGTACACCGCGGCGACCGTGAGCACCTTATCGGCAAATTCGATCGCCAGCTGTCCCAGAATGCAGCACAGAACAATGGGCCAATCCTTATCCAGCAGATAATCGACGACCCCGTTCCCCCATTTGTTGCCGGTATACCCTCCGTCAAAGATCAGATCGATCGGCACGGACACGACGAGAGCCGTGAGCATCGCCAGCGAGGCAGCTTTCATGAAGCCGTAGAAGCGGTCAAACCACTTCCTGTGTGCCGCGATCCCGATGATGATGCCCAGCGCGATGCTCGTAAAGGAATAGACCGCAGAGAGGCGGTTGATCACACAATAGGCCAGGTTCCCGGTAACACCTACGATCGCTCCGCAGACAGGACCCGCGATATAAGCGCACAACGCCGTACCGAACGAATCCGCCCACAGCGGCAGTTCCCACCTGACAGCCGCAAGTTTGCCGCAGACATTCAGACACACACATGCCGCGATGAACAGAACGATCTGCCATGTTTTCCATTTTTTCATGTGCATTGGCTCCTCCCGCATCATGCAGGAACATTATAACAACCGTGATCCGACCTGTAAAACGTGCCGGACGTCCCTAATTGTACATCTGATCGACCATGGCTTCCGCTTCGCTGTAATACTGCCTTTCCTCATCCGTGAGACTGCTGTCATTGCCGAGACGCTGGAATTTCTTGAAGGTGTCGATCACGGCCGAGTACAGTTTCTGTTTCTTCGATACGGGAGCGGAATCGTACTGCTCGGAATACTCCCTCTGCGCCTGCACGTAGTTATCGATCACGGCTTTGACATCCGGCCGGATTGAAGATGAGGAGGACTGATCGGTGTAGTCACCGCCGCTGTCCCCTTCCTCAGGCTCCTCCGGCTCGGAGGAGGTCCCCTCATCACCGGATCCCTGACTGCCGGTATCCTCCGGATTCTCCTCCCCGCCCTGATCGGACCCGCTCTTCTGCGAGCTTTGGCTTTCCTTCACCTCTGTTTTGGAACTGCCCGCGTTTTTATCCGACGAGGACTCCTTATTCGTTGACTCGTAATGGCTTTCCCCCGAGCCGTTCTGCCCGGACGGAGCATTATCATAGATGGTATGATCGACCAGATCCTTGCTGTTATTTGATTGTGATTGTTCCTGAGCGGCCTTTGTCTGTTCCCCGGTGTTCTTCGTCTGCTCCTTGGAATTCTTGTTCCCGCCCGCATTGTTCTTCTCCGCTGCGGCGGATCCGCCGGCGGTCTGCACCGGCTCCGGCATGATGACATCCGCCATGCCCCCGGCGTCGTCCGTCCACAGGCCCTCTCCCGCATCCGTTTCGGAGACGGCGGTATCCTCTTCCTCTTCGGCGAGAGCCGCGCTGATCTCCCGCAGTCTGTCCGGCGTCAGGAGGCCGTAACTCCCCGGCTGCAGGATCTGTTCCTCCGCTTCCGCCAGTTCAGCCATCTCTTCCGGCGCCGTATCGGCGAGGATCTCTTCCGCGGGCTCCGCAAGCAGCAGGCGGCTCACCAGGATGATCCCGCCGACAAAAAACAACGCAAGAAAGCACACGGCGATCACGATCCCGACGACCGGAGAGTGTTTCGCCTTTTTCTTTGTGCGGCCTGACACGGCGGACCGCGTACCTGCGGATGCCCGGTTCACCGCGGGCCCCGGCGGGACCGTGTTCGTCTGTCCGGCAGCCGCGGGACGGTATGCCGCCGCCATCTGCGCCGTGTCGATCACACTCCCGCAGCGGCCGCATTTCATATACTTGTACTGCAGCGAGATTCGAAGCGGCATTTTGCATTTCGGACAATTGACGATCATGCCTGTGTCATTCACGGAATACTCCTTTGTCACATGAAAACCCTATCCGTATTTTACTTTATCTTACGGAATAAAACAATCGGCACGGCCCTGTTTTCCGTCCGCACGGTTTCCTGTATAATGGCAGTATGAGACCGATCAATATCTACGCGCTGACCAGACTGGAAACTCCCGATCTGCTCTCCAAAGTCGAGCGGCAGATGTCCCACCGCGGGCATCCGCTTAAGATCAAATCCTGGGAGATCGAAGGGCTGCGGCTCTTTTCGGCACGCCTGCAGGAGGTCATGGAAGACGCCTGTTCCCTGATGTTCTATTACTCCTTTACCATGCAGAAACTCGGCAAGGAGTTCGATCTGCTCCGGATCAACGACGATCTGGTCATCAATATCGAGCTGAAGAGCGGCGGCGTTTCAGCCGACGCCATCCGCGGCCAGCTGATCCAGAACCGCTACTACCTCACGACACTCGGGAAGAGCATGTACTTTTACACCTACATCAGCGGACAGGACCGGCTGGTGCGCCTCTCCAACAGCGGCCGGCTCGTGAACAGTTCCTTTGAGGAACTCGCCCTGTTACTGGATAAACAGGGCGGATGCACGGAAAACGATATCGAGGACTACTTCAAGGAGGATAAGTACCTGATCTCGCCGATCACGGATCCGGGCCGCTTCCTGCGCCAGGAATACTTCCTGACCTCCCAGCAGCGAGATATCAAGCGCCAGATCCTGAAAAACATCCGGGACGGGCACATGCTGCAGGGCTTTACCGGTCTCCCGGGCACCGGGAAGACGATCCTCCTGTATGACCTCGCCATGCAGCTCTCCCACAGGACACCGGTCTGTCTGTTCCATTTCGGCGCCTTCCGCGCGGAACTCGAGGAACTGAACGAACGGCTGAAACGGGTCGATTTTTACTACTGCGGCAGGAATACGGTGCCGGAGATCCCGCGGGAATACGCCGCCATCTTTGTGGATGAAGGTCAGGGCATGGGGAGTGAAGCGCTCGGGAGGATCCTCGAATACGCCGGGGCCTGGCAGTCCCCTGTCATCATCTCCTACGATAATGTGGACTGCGTATCGGAGAAGGAACGCATCGGGATCGGCGCTCCCGTCATCGAATCCCGTCCGGACTTCAGGGGATTTAAACTGACGAACCGGATCCGTCTGAATAACGAACTCTCGACTTTCCTGCGCAGGCTTCTGTCCGCCGCCGGCAGCAACCGGCGCGAATTCCCGCACGTGACGGTCACCTACGGCAAAGACCGCGAAGAGGCCTTCCGGCTGATCCGCACCTGTGAAAAGGAAGGCTATATGTTCATCTGGGACAAAAGCCTCGGGATCGACTTTGATGAGACAGAGTCCTTCCCGGGGGAAGCCCTGACCCGCATTGAATCAGGCGCCGTCACCGGCAAGGAATTTGACAAAGTGGTGATGCTGCTGGATGAGACCTTTTACTACGATACGCAGTGCTTCCTGAGAAACCGTGAGTCCGATAAAGGAGCGGATCCGGCGCGGATCATGAATCTCTTCCACGGCCTCAGCCGGGCCAAAGGGCGGATCGCCCTCGTCATCATGGGGAATCTGAAACTCATGGAGCAGATCTACCTGATCCTGCAGCGTTGATCCGTTCCGGCGGTCTTATCCGCCGTAGAGGCTGCCCAGCGCCCGCACCTCCGCACGGAAGCGTTCCACGACATGATCCGGACCGATGATCTCCGCCTCCGTTCCCAGCGCAAAGATCCATCCGAAGAACTGATCACTCACCGCCACATTGACGGCGGTCTGTGACCAGCCGGGCGTTTTGTCCGGCAGGATCGTGATATCCTTGCCGAAGCGGTCGATCAGAACACCGACGAGATGGTCGGCAAAACGGATCCTGACGCGCTCGTCCTCGCCGCTGTACATTCCGAAGCTTTTTTTTGCATAGGCCGCCATATCAAAGCGGTCGAAGAACTCCCGTCCTTCCCGCCTCTCTCCGGTCAGTTCGATGCTCTGCATCTTGTCCACGCGGTAATGCTTAATCTTTTCCGCTTCCGCGTCGTAGGCGATAAGATAGTAATTCTCGTCATCCCAGGTCAGGGCCCAGGGGCTCACTTCGTAGAGTCCCTTTCTCCGCGGCTCCATCTGTTTTTTCAGATTCCACTGCATATAGCGGAAACAGATCTTCCTGTTTGTGGCGATCGCATGGTGGATATCGTCCACGAGATAATAGATGCTTTCGTTCATCGCCTTGATCCGGCCCTGTACGACCACCTGGCGCTGCAGCTGCGTGGCCTCATACCGGCTCACCAGCGTCATGAGTTTTTTGATCAGATCCCTGGATTTCTTTTCCGTGATGAATTTCGAAGACTGGATCGCATCGGTCAGAAGCTTTAATTCCGCGATCTCAAACTGCTTGTTGCTGACATAGTAATAGTATTCGCGGCCGTTCTTCTCGCCGGTCACCTCGATCCCCAGCACCTCCAGCGCACGCAGGTCGTCATAGAGGCTCTTGCGGTCCGCCGTCACACCGTATGCTTCGAGTTTCTCCCTGATCTCGGGCATGGTCAGCGGATGATCCTCATCGGTATCCTCCAGCATGACCCGGCTCAGATAATACAGTTTCAGTTTCTGATTGGCGCCTTTGGGCATGGCCTCCTCCTTACGACGCGTTCCGCCTCTTCTCCCTGCCATCGAGCAGGATCCCGATGATGACTCCGGCCAGAACGCCGGTAACGAAACCGACCACGGGGTTGGACAATACGATCCCCAGGATAAATCCCGCGAAGACGCCGACCGTGACATAGATCCCCGTCCATGCCGTCCGGGGGCGTTTCATCGAATAGCAGTCCATGCCGTCCCTGTGCTCCCGGAAAACATAACCGGCCTTGTTCAGGGCGCGGAGACATCTGTCATTCTCGTGCGCGCAGACAGCGCTGATCTCCCTGAGATCGCGGAAACGGAAGACAAACTTCGCCATCGCATAGAAAACCTCTGTCCCGTACCCCTGATCACGGTATTCCGGCGCCAGCTCCAGACGGATGCCGATCTCTCCGGAAATCTTCCCGCTCTCCGGAAACAGGCTTCCGATCTGCTCCTGCTCCCCGTCCCGCTTCCGGACAGACCATTCGGTATTCCACAGGGTTCCCGCCTCCGCCGGCTGCAGCAGCAGGTGATCGGTCACAAGCGGAAACCGGATCCCGCCCCAGCGTGCCTCCGTCTCAGGCATGATCCGTTCCCTCCTCCGTCTCCTGCGTCCGGAAAGCGTACCGTTCAAACGGCAGACGATGTACAAAAGGCAGATAGGCTTTCATCAATGCCGTCTGCGCCGCCTCCGGCACGAGATGCTTCACAACGGAATAGAGTTTCCTCTGCACGACGGCCACCAGGATCTCCGTATCCTGTTCCTCCGTCTCAAGTGCCTGCTCCGCCAGCGCGCTGATCAGTTTCAGCACTCCCTCGGCACCGCTGTCATAACACAGAGATACGGTGAGGCGGTTCCGGCCGCGCTCTACCAGCACAAGTCCCGCGGGCACACCGCCCTCCATCCGGATCATGGACAGAACCGGATCATAGGAATCCCAGGGGATCGGCAGATCCACCGGTACCGGCCTCGGATCCGCCTGGATGCGGGCCGTGATCCTGCGCAGGATATCGTCATCGGCATACGCGAGCGGCAGGATATCCGCTCCCCGCACGTTCTTCATGAGTTTTCCGGTATCCAGCTGCCCGAGGGGAAATGTGAGCACACCGCCGCCGCCGAAATTCAGCTCAAATCCCTCATGGCGGAATGCGTCCGCCAGCAGGTCGTCCTCTCCCGACACCGGGATCTCCGCAAACACCCCGGCGATCTCCGGCTGTCCCTGCAGGTCGAACAGGCGGCCGCCGATCAGATCGGCCGCATATTCCGCGGACCGGTAATACGGTGTCAGACCCACATGGAGGATCTCCGCCCAGCCGTCCCTCTCCCCGATGACCACGGCACCGATGAGTTCGTCATCATATCCCTCGTCATAAGCGGCGACCGCAAACAGTTCGCCTTTCTGCAGCCGGTCCTGATAAAACGGCGGGATCACATGACCGAAATACCTGACAGCGCTCCCCTCGATCATCGTCTCGTTCATGTCGACCTCTTTCTCTCGATCCTGCTCTTTATCGTCCGCAGTGACTCGTCATGAAATGCGGCATACGAGGCTGACGTCAGGCGCTGCTCCATATCGGCGGCGAGCACATCGGTCGCGCTCATGCCGCTCATCAACCCTCGCAGGGAGACATAATTGCGGCATGCTGTGGTGACTGCATCCGCCACAGCGTAATTTTCTGCGAGCAGATCACACTGTTCCTTTGTCATGCCGCTTACTGCCTTGGCAGACGAGGTGATCCTGCTGAGTGAGTCACGCAGTCCCTGCGCCTTCTTGTAGAACAGGTCCATTCCCTCCGGCTGTTCGAGCGCATCCCAGGGCTCTTTCTTTTCCAGAACGCCGGGATTCTCCGTCATGAACGCCCTGAGCTGATCCACACCGGCATAGACATCCGTGAGCATCTGCTGCAGGGAACCCGCAAACTCCTCATCCGGTATCACCAGATCCTGATAAGGACTCTCATGCCCGGTCAGGGAATACAGCACCTTGACATGCAGGAGCGCTTTTTCGTCGGAAACCTCCGCGTCCGGCTGCGTCACCGGGGTGAGGGAACGGCAGATATCTCTGTAACCGTTGTCTCTTAAGAGAGCCGCATACGGTTTCTCGTGCCCCTGCTCATCCATCCCGAGCTTCGTCTGCTTTAACATGATCGGAAGGGAGGCGGCATAAGCCAGCGCCTCGTGATATCTGTTCACGGTATCCGCCTGCTCAAGTTTCTCCAGCGCGGTCTCACGGATGCTCCGCATCTGCGGGAGTTCCCCCTCGGGCACCTGCGAAAGCGCCTCGATCTGTGTCTGTGCTTTCTGACGCAGCGTCGCGAGGTCTCCTCTGGCTTCGCCCAGCGGCACATCCGGAGCCCCCGCCTCCACCTGCCATCTTTCCCTGATGTAGGCGGCATGGAGCGGATCCGCTTTTTTCCCCTCCAGCAGGAAGCGGATATATGCTTCCGCACTCTCCGCATGGTAAAGCGCGACTCTCGTCAGCATGGAATCCTGCGCCCGGACCATCTGGATCCCGTCATCCACTTTTTTCTGGGACTGGGTATTACGCATATATCCGGTGACGAAGTTGTTGACGCAGGTCGCTTCATGCCCCATCCGGTTGATCCGCTGATACTCGCTGACCATCTCGCGGTAGGCTTCGATGATCTCTTTTTTATGTGCCTGACACTCCGGCGTGCCCGCTTTCTCTGCGATCAGCCGCTCCAGACGGGTCACTGCTCCCTCATTGACTCTGCTGACACCCACCGGGAGATGCATTTCCTTTGCATGTGCGCGGTCAGACTCCTCCATTTCCCTGATATCGTCTTTCGCGTCGTCGGACTTCAGGATATGCTCCCGCATCTCCCGCCCGTACAGCAGTTCAATGTGCTGCGCCACAAACTGATACTTCTCCAGTGCCAGCGGCAGATGTTCCCTGGCTTTTTCGGCCGCACGAGGCGATATGTCCTTACACTCCTGTGTGACGCCGTTGGCCAGATACCAGGTGTTGATGGCATCCTCCATGCAGGCAAGCTCCAGTTTCATGTATTTCAGATAGATCCGGTTGAGCTGATCCGGACTCTTCTCCTTAAATGCGGCCTCGATCCGTTTCACCAGATCGGCCTGGTCATCCCGGTGGCGCATGAGCATGGCGATCTGCGGTCCCATGCTCCCGGGCGGCTCGCTGCCCGCCGGCTTCTGCAGGAATTCATTCCCCGTCAGCTTCGCAAGCGGCGGCGCCTGCTCCGGATGCTCCTTTGCCTCCCGGTAGAGTTCGGCCGCGCGCAGTGCACTCTCTTTCTCATCGGTCCGGTAATCCTTATACTCGCCGCGCCGCTTTGCGGCACGCTCCTGCTTCCACTGCTTCTCCTTGTAGGAGGCTTCCTTGTCCGCTTCCGCCGTCAGCACGCGCTGTTCCCGTGACCTGAGCTGCAGCGACTCACGGGTGGCTTCAAAATCAGCATGATACACGCGATCCAGTTTGAGGAGGGACATCCGCTTCGTCGTCTCGTCGAGCGCATCGACATAGGCACTGCTCTGCCCCAGCCTCCGTTCAAGCGAAATATCCGCCGGCGAATTGCCGGACACCTCCTTGTGCAGTCCGGTCAGGAACCGTGACTGCTCTCTCTGCTGCCTCAGTTGTTCCGGTGTGTCATTCATAGGATCGGTCTCCCCTTTTCTGATTTTATCACACCCCATGCCCTGCCACAATCGCAGCAGGCCTGCATGATACCCGTGTCCCTACTGTTTCCCGGGGTTCTCATCCTGCGTGCTCTCGTTGATGAACATCCGGATCGCTTCCACATCATTCGACGTCAGCCTCAGGTTAGTGGACAGCGTCTTTCCGTCCGGCGGTGTCACGCTGATGTCGATGATACTGCCCTCCTGCAGGGCACGCTCGCTCACCGCCCTGCAAAAAGGCATAAACTTCGGGTGCTCCTGCTGAAATTTTGCAAAGCGTTCCCTGATCTGTAACAGGATCATCGGATTCATGGTTTCTTCCTCTCTTTCAGACTCTTCAGGTACTCCTTCTGCTCCGGTGTGATCCGGTAGCTTTCCACCGCCTTCTGGATCGCTTTGTTATGCGTCCACGGATCAAGACGCCGGTTCTCGATATACGGCAGGACCGTCTCGTACTGCTTGGCAAGAGCCGTCGCGAAATACCAGGCGATCATCATATTGACATAATACTCATCGGAGCGCAGCGATGCGACCGTCTCCGGATACGCCGGATCGAAATCCTCATCCAGATAGTGCTGCATCAGCATCCCGATACCGAAACGGATCGTATAGGTTTCTCTGGAAGCGATCCACTCCCTGATGCGGGGAAGCAACTCCTGCCGGTGCTTTTTGAACACCACGGGGGACATCTGGTCGCAGGTCGCCCAGTTGTCGACATAGGGCAGGAAGCGGTTCAGTTCGGCCAGACATCTGTCATAATCCCGGATCTCAGAAATGATAAAGGCCTGCAGCTGGTCCTCGTCAAAATAGCGGTGCGGAAGATCCGCGAGGAATTCCCCGATCGCGCCGTCTTTGACCAGATTTTTCGCGTATTTCCGGAGCGCCGGTGTCCGGACACCGATCATATGATCCGCGTCGGCACCCGGGATGAGTTTTATCTGAAAATCCCGATACGCCGTATCCTGCTGCCGGAATAACTCCTCACGGATCTCCTGCGTGATGCTCATCCGTTCTCCTCCTGTCCCGTTCCGGGCATGAAGCCGCTGTCCGGAAACCCTGTTGCTGCCCATTCTACCACAATTCGTCCCTGTTATGGTATACTGTGTTCGTCGGTCTTATCGTTCTTTGCAAAAAGGAGGGTTGTTTCATGGATGCTGTGACACGAGTACACGATTTTCTCAAAGCCTGCGGGACCTATTATCTCGCCACCACAGACGGCGACCAGCCGCGGGTGCGTCCCTTTGGCACGGTCAATGTATTTGACGGGAAACTCTGTATCCAGACCGGGAAGTCCAAAGAGGTCTCCCGTCAGATCGCTGCCAATCCCCGCGTGGAGATCTGCGCCTTCAAGGACGGGCAGTGGCTGCGCATAGCGGGAAAACTCGCGGAGGATGACCGCGTTGAGGCAAAGAAGGATATGCTCGATCATTATCCGGAGCTGCGCGGCATGTACAATGAAAATGACGGCAACACGCAGATCCTCTATTTCACGGAAGCTGTCGCGACCTTCTCCTCATTCACCGCGGCGCCGGAAGTACTCACATTTTGACCGGGATCAGCCCCCGGACATCCTCTTCTCCTTGAGGAAGCGCTTGCGCTCGTACATCTTCCGGTCGGCACGCTCAAATACCATCCGGTAACCGTCGTCATCTCCCCTGCGGTAGATATCCATCCCGCCGGAGATGACGACCGCGCCGGTTTTCAGATTGTCCTCGATCTGGGCATCAAAGGCTCCCAGAAGCGTTTCCCTGTTCTCGTAATCCTCGCCTTCCAGCAGGACCACAAATTCATCGCCGCCGATGCGGTAGACCGGACTGTGCTTGAACCTCCGGCAGATGAAGATGCTCGCCGTGCGGATGAAACGGTCTCCCTCCTCATGACCCATGGTATCGTTCACCACCTTGAGATCATTAATATCAAAGACGATCACGCCGAATTCCGTCACATCGCCTTTCTCGATCCGTTCCTCCATCCGGCTCTCCGCTTCGACATAGGCATGCTTATTCTTCACACCCGTGAGCGAATCCGTGTATGCCATCTGTCTGGCAGTCTCCAGTTCCTGGCGCTGCTCTCTCTCCTTGCGAAAAGCTTCTTCCAGTTCCTGATTGCGCATGCGCATCTCATCCTCCAGCACAAAGGAGTGGAGGAGACAGGTACCGAGCATGCAGCCGATCGCATAGAACGGCAGAAACGGAAAGGCTGTCTGCAGGATGATAAAGACCGTCATGATGAGGCCCGATACACCGATGGCATGGTAATGCGACCGGGCAATGTCCTGCGAACGCAGGGCCGCGATAAAAGAGTAACAGGAGGCGCCGAAGAACAGCAGGACCTGCACCGCCAGCGTGACGTAACGTGCCCACATGGGGGTATAGGTTCCGTCCGGATCAAACGCGAACACCACCGGGAAAAAGAAATTGATCGTGAGATTGACCGCTTCATAGATGAGGATCACCCATCCGGCATAGGAGAGCAGTTTTCCGAAGATATCCTGCTCGTGCAGATAGGCGATGACATATCTCGTCCACATCAGGACCGAGATCACCATGGTCGCAAAATACAGCACCGTGTCAAGATACGCCAGAGGGACGATCCCGGACTCATACAGGATCCCCCAGAGGATATCGGAGACATAGTAGCACATCACGCTGAAGAGGAAATCGCGGTACGGCGCATAGGATGTATCCCCCGCGCGATGCATGTGTCCGCGCAGGACATCAAAATTGATGATCAGGAGTAAAGCCAACGCCAGAATACCGAAACTGGAATAAAACATGATGTCTCCCCGCCGCCTTTCTTACTAGCGGTATTTTATCAAAACCGTCCGGGTCATGCAACGGAACGGCTTTGCGCCGGAGCGGATCTCCTGCCGGATAACAGGAAGCGGTACAGGAAAAACCACCGGCCCTTCTGCCGCTTCAGTTCCGCCATCAATGCGCTCTCCGAGGACTCCGCCCCGGCGCGCATCCCGCTGTCCGCCTCCCGGCCCGCATAAGCATGTTCCTCCATGCAGCCGATAAACCGGAGCGCTTCCTCCGGCAGCTTCTCCGTAAGTCTGTCACGGAATTCCTGCAGCGTCTCCCCCTGCCCGATCACAAAGCCCATGAACCGCAGGATTGCCAGATTACGTGCGCATGATGCCCGGAACCGCCCGGATTCCCCCATCCGCCGATAGTTTCTCCGGTTGATCGCCGCATTGACAGCAAGAAACAGCGCGAGGAACAGGGATCCCAGAAGCAGCGGGACCAGGATATAGGCGGGGTTTACCGGGTGCCGTTCTTCCGCCTCTTCCTCAGGCAGCGGGATCTCCTCCGCCGGTGCCTGCTGCGGCAGATCCGGTGTCACCCGTTCCGGAGCACCGGAACGCGGCGCGGTCACCTCCCATGAGGAAACCGATCTCATACCGGGCGTCGGTTCGAACGGCACCCATCCGAAGCCCGTGAGATAAGCTTCCGGCCAGGCATGAGCCATATCGGAAGTGACAAGGGTCACCTCCTCTCTTCCGCAGCGCACATAATAACCCTGGACGTAGCGCGCCGGGATCCCCATATGCCGCGCGATCAGCACAAATGCCGTGGCGAAATGACTGCAATACCCCTTCTGCTCCGTATAGAACAGGTGATCCAGATACTCCGCGGGGGACCGCACCTCCGCGGGAAGCCGGCCCGGTGAAGAGGAATATTCAAACCCCGACAGCAGGGTTTCCAGGCGCTCCAGCCGTTCGAGATCGGAATCCGCCCCGGCCATCACACCATCCAGATACTTCTCCAGACGGTCCGAGATCTCCGTTTTCTGCAGATCGTAGGACCGGATCCGCTCTCTGTATGCCGGCAGTCCGCTCCACCCGGTACCGGGCAGCACGGTATCCGCCGCGCGTTCCCCGGCATCCGTTCCGGGGAGCATCGACGCGACCATGGCCCGGGTCTGCTCCCACTGTGCCTCATCCATGGCTGCCGGGTGGTTTACCACCTCCCGGAAGATCTCCTGATCCTGATTGATGCGGTAAACGGGGATCCTGTAGAACGACCCGTACCGCAGCTGGTCAACAGCGAGGAGATCGCCGCCCAGCTGTCCGTACGGGATCTCATCGGCGAGATCCCCGGCCAGCACCGGTTTGAGCGGCGTAAAGAGATATCTGGTACGGAAATCAAGATACTGCACACCGATATCCGCACGCCGCAGCACGTCAGAGGCGATCGCGGGATCATAACTGTATACGGCGCACAGGCTTTCCAGCGTATCCATGATCCGGTCGGATGCCTGTGCTCCGTTTTTCTCCGTCCACTCCCTGCCGTCAAAAGTGTCCATGGTCTTGCCGGCGAGATAGACGACATTGCCGGAGTTCCGGTCGGTGGTCAGCTTCATCATCTCCCGGCTGTCGTTCCCGAGATTGCCCATCAGGACTCCGTTATCCGTAAAGCCGATCATCGCCTCGTAATCCTCATCCTTCTGATGCAGGAGATTGCCGGCCCGCTTCACGACATCTACGCTCCGCTCCCAGATACGCACGGCGAAATTCCAGTCATAAGGCTCCTCCGGCGCCGGCAGGAGGAATACAAGAACGGAGATGAGCACAAGAAAAGGTGCGATCGATACGAGATGCGCACGCCCGTCGGTGTAACCGCTCTTTTCCCATTTCAGCTGGATCTCCTGGACCGCGATGGCCAGCATGGGCAGGAACGCGGCGGGTACGGTCATGCGCGAGGAAAAAAGGCCGGTGGTCATGCTCACCATCAGAGCGAGGAACAGTCCCGTGAACAGGACACGTCTGACAACGGGATAAGACGATGCCAGACGTCCTGCCATATAACACAGGAATACCGCCGGGATCATCCAGACCAGCCACCGGTTCCCCTCCAAAAAGGCCTGCCGTTTCTCCCCGTCCGCAATGAACAAGAGACCGGCGAGCATCGCGGCCGGCACGCCGGGGATCAGGAAGCGCAGCCTGTTGTCCCAATGCTTCACGGCCAGTGTGATCCCAAGCAGGACTGCCGCGCACAGGTAGGGCAGGAACGCCTGCTCCGGGTAGGCAAAGAACAGCCCTCCGGCGTAGACCGTCAGCGCCCCAAGCGGGATCATATAGAGCAGATCGCACAACACCGGTATCATCACAGCACTTCCTTCAGATCCGCATCCGTCGGGATTCCGTAGACCGCGGCATCCGTTCCCGTCACCTCGGCGCACCTGAGATCCCTGTCCGCCCCGACGACATAGGCGATCGCCGCCACCTTATTCTCGTTGAACAGCTGCACAAGCCGTGCTGCCTGAGGCGTCCACTCCTGCAGTACGAGGAATACAGCCTTCATGCCGAGAAGTCTTCCGTCACCGGAAGCCTCTGTCACAAGCTGCTCCTCCGTCCACTCCTCCCGGAACTGCACATCACCGATCCTGTCGTAATATGCCTCAAATCCGTCCAGTCCGGACAGCGGCAGTTCCGGCATCCCCTCTGCCGCCAGATACAGGGTATCGGAGGGGATCCCGCGGCCGGCAAAGAAGAGTGCCAGCGCCAGTACGATCTCCAGCACCTTATTCTCCGCCGGCAGATAATCCGCCTGCGCCGCGCTCCTGCGGCAGGTACTGAAGAGGATCCCGATCCCCTCCTTTTCCTCCCCGGTCTCCCCCCGCACCATGAGCCTGCCCTGCGCGGCACTGATCCGCCAGTTCATCCTGCGCACATCGTCTCCCGGCGCATACTCCCGCACGAGGACATCCTGCATGGCCGGATGCTGTGTGCTTTCCCTGCTCGTGAGCCTCGAGATATCCGCTGTTCTCAGCTCCTCCAGCGCGACGGCGTCCGGCTTCACGGTCACGCGCAGCGTTTCTTTGTTGTTGTAGGTGAGCCGGAACAGCCGGAAGAAATCCGTGATCTCCACACGTTTGATCCCGACCTCATACTCCCCGCGGTAGCGGCAGACGATCTGGGTCTGTTTCTTGATACCGGTCTGCGGCAGCAATTCATATTCCACACCGTCATCAAGACCCGTGATCGTGGAGAATGATGAGAACAGCCGGACGCGGATCCCGGCGTAACCGAAATGGTATTCATTGACCAGTGTGAAGAAATAGGGAACCGTATGATCGGCCACGGGAAACTTGCTCCCGAGCTCCTGATAGATCCGGAAGAACATCCAGACAAGCAGCAGATACAGCAGGGATACCGCCGGGATCAGCGTGAACATCCAGAAGAGCCCGTAACTGACCGGCCCTCCGAAGCAGGTGATGCCCGCCAGAGACAGGAGCCAGAGAATGAGGAAGATGATCCTGTTTCGCTTCATGCCGCCGGGCGGACCTCAGTCCATCGGGACACGGGCCTTTAAGATCAGTGCATCCAGCAGCCTGTCCGTCTTCTCTCCGCGGATCCTGGCCTCCGCAGTCAGAGTCAGCCTGTGGTGCAGCGTATTGAGCGCCACAGCCTTGACATCATCAGGCTTCACATAATCCCGGCCGGCCAGATAAGCACAGGCCTGGGACGCACCGACGAGATGCAGCAGCGCCCTGGGACTGGCTCCCAGGACAAATCCGGATTCCGTGCGGGTCAGCTCGATGATATCCCGGATATATTGCAGCACGGGATCGCTGACGCGGACCGCGCGCACTTCCTCCCGCATCTGCAGGATCTCCTGCGGGCTCACCACAGCGGTGACCCTCTCCGCCATCCTGCCCTGCAGATGGTTGCGGGCCATGGCGAGCTCCGCCTCATTATCGGGATATCCCACCGTAAGGCGCATCATAAACCGGTCCAGCTGCGCTTCCGGCAGCGGATAGGTCCCCGCGAATTCCACCGGATTCTGGGTCGCCAGCACCATGAAAGGCTCCGGGAGCGGATAGGTGGTATTGTCCACCGTGACATGTCCCTCCGCCATCGCTTCCAGGAGGCTGGCCTGTGTCTTGGGAGAGGTGCGGTTGATCTCGTCCGCCAGCAGGATCTGATGCATCACGGCGCCTTCCCGGTAGGTGAACTCGCCGGTTTTCATATTGTAGACCGTGGTACCCGTCACATCCCCGGGCAGGGTATCCGGCGTGAACTGGATCCTGCCGAAATCACAGGAGACCGCTCCCGCCAGCGTTCTGGCTAACGTCGTCTTCCCGACACCCGGCACATCCTCGAGGAGCACATGTCCTCCGGCCAGGAGGCAGATCAGCACCTGCTCCACCACCTGATCCTTTCCGACAAAGATCTCTTTGATACTCTCCCGTAACCGTTCGATCATGATCGCCTGAATCCCCCGTGTTTCCTGTTGTTGGTACGTAAATTATAATATATGCGGATTGTTCTTGCAAACCGGCTTTTCCCTGCGGTGCGCATCTCGCACTTCGTGCTCGATGTCGCGCTGTCGCGCTATACATCCGGGACGGCTCCGGAACGCCCGTGAGCAAGCTCACGGCGTTCCGGAGCCGTCCCGGATGCGCACCGCTTGTAGGAACGCGCAAAGAAGCCGCGGAACCGAAGTTCCGCGGCCTCTGTGTGGTCTGTGAAGTGTTTCTTACTTCTTGTTGACCGTGTCCTTAAGAGCCTTGCCGGCCTTGAAAGCGGGCACGACCGCAGCAGCGATCTTGATCTCCTTGCCGGTCTGAGGATTGCGGCCGGTGCGGGCAGCGCGCTTGCGGGTCTCAAAGGTACCGAAACCGATGAGCTGAACCTTGCCCTTCTTCTTGAGCTCCTTGGTGACGGTGTCGGTGAAAGCCTTGAGAGCCTTCTCCGCATCAGCCTTGGAGAGCTTCGCATCCTTCGCGATCGCAGCAACTAACTCAGTCTTGTTCATTTTTCTCCTCCTTAATTGAAACTGTTTTCTGTCTGCGCGACATTTTGCGCTGACCTGAATATAATACCACAATATATCGGGATTGCAAGTCTTTTTTCCGTCTAATAGTTGTCTGTCAGGTCATTTTCGATGAGCAGCACCCGTCTGCGCCCCGGTTCACGGGCATTAGCGAGGTTCATTGCTTCCTGCACCCCGTCGCAGGCGATGATCCGGTCCGCCGGAAATCCGGCTTCCGCTGCGCCGCGCCGGATGGCTTCCCTGTTGGTGTGTCCCACCGTCAGGATGAGGTCGCATACCGCTGCCGCCGCGCGCCCGAAGTCCGCGTTGTAGGCATCCTGCTTCTCCCCGAGTTCCACCATGCCCGGTGACAGCAGGATCTTCAGCATGGGCTCACCGTCCTGACCGGCCTGCGCGTCACTCTCCGCGATCTGCGCCATGGTCTCCAGTGCCGCGGCCGCCCCTGCCGGATTGGAATTATAGGCATCATCGAGCAGCACACCGTAAGGCATCTTTTTGATCTCCAGACGGTGCTCGGCGGTCTTTAATCGTCTCGCCGCCATCCGGAGCTTTGCGGTCGGAACGCCCAGTTCATGCGCGACAGCGATGGCACCGATCACATTGACCACGTTGTGCCGGCCGGCAAGGGGGATCAGAAATTCCGCCGTCTCCCCGGGCATCGTCACGCGAAAGGCCGTTCCGGAAGCGTCCACCGCCAGGATCTCCCCGCGATAGCTGTTGCCCTCTGTGAGTCCGTAAGTCACCGCATCGGGATATCTCCTGTTCGCTGTGAGGATCTCATCGTCCCCGTTGATGAATTTCAGACATCCCTCCGCCCTGTCAAATGCCGCACCGCGCGGGGATGCGACCTCCGGCAGTTCGCCTTTCCCGATGTGCTCGACGGCGTCGAGCAGTTCGTACTTGGTATTGATGATGTTTTCCCTCGTGAAAAACGTCTCCAGGTGCTGGTCTCCGATCGCGGTCAGGATCCCGTCATGAGGCGCCACGATATCACAGATCTCTTTGATGTCACCCACATGCCGCGCGCCCATCTCGCACACGAAGATCTCATGGGTGGGTCTGAGCTGTTCCCGGATCGTGCGCACCACGCCCATCGGTGTGTTGTAGCTCCCGGGTGTCATCAGCACGGAGAAAGACTCGGAAAGCATCGCCGTAAGATAGTGCTTCACGGAAGTCTTGCCGTAACTCCCCGTGATCCCGATGATCCTGAGTCCCGGGTGTTCCGCGAGCATCCGCCTCGCATCGTTGATATACCACTGCCGTACCGCCCGTTCCGCCGGCTGTGCCAGGAGATTGGCCAGCGCGAGGATAAAGGGCAGGAAAGCAAGAACAGTCAGGAACAGATACAGTACACCGGTCAGACCGGCGCCCGCGAGCAGGGCCGGCACGATCACAACCGCGGCACACAGGAGAGCCAGGATCGCAATGAGCCGCCAGACCCGTGTCGTCAGCACAAATTTCTTCTTGGCCTGTCTCGGACGGAACAGGAAAAAGGCGGCCCAGTCAATGAGCAGCGCGGGCGCGAATGCCGCGAGCCGGATCCCGTCCTCTCCGATATGCAGGACCCCCGCAGCCGCCGCAGAAATCGCAAGCAGTGCCAGGGCCGCGGCATGAAAACCGATCAGCCGGGGATGGGCACGGAAAAAGCGGCCGTATCCCCTGAACTGATAGGAGGACAGCTGCAGCATATGCAGATAGTACCGGGCACCCAGCACGGCAACAGCGGCTGTCAGCAGGATCATCAATACCGTCAGTATTGTCTGTATCATGACGATCACCTCATACATGCAGAAAACTCCCGAGGATCCGGCTAAAGAGCACGGGATCGTCAAGGAAGGAGAAATGTCCCGCGCCCGGGATCACCGCGAGTCCGGCCTCCGGCATGAGTTCCTCCATCCGCCTGCCGTCCGCGATGGGCGTTGCCCTATCCGCGTCTCCCCAGATGAGCAGGACCGGCATTTTCACGCGCGGCATCTCCTCCGTGAGATCCTCGTTCACGACCCGTACCATGGTCTGCCGCATGACCGGAGAAGCTGCCGCGTAATCCGCGGAGCCGAACCGCTTCTGCAGCGTGTCAAGGGCCGAGGGAAAGAGTTTTGCGATCCCCGTAACGGTCAGCATGCGCTTATAAAACCGGTACCGGGACGAACGCTTCTTCTGTGCCGCTGTCTTCACCGGCACGATCCCCGCACTGTCCACGAGGATCATCTCCGGAACGGTAAATCCGGCGTCCTCTCCCATCGCGGCCGCCATCCGGATCAGCACCCTCCCGCCGTGACTGTGCCCGAGGAAGATGATCTCCCGCTCCTTAGGCGCCACGGTTTCAAGGAATCTCTTCACAAAGCGGACATAATCATCCAGTCCCATCGGCTCCGCGGGTTCTTCACTCCGTCCCGCGCCGGGGAAATCCGGTCCGATCACACGGTACTTCGCGGAGGCAAACCGGTAGATGCCGTCAAAGAGATCCGTCGTGGACCCCCAGCCGTGCAGCAGCACCAGAAGAGGTCCCTGTCCTTCATCGCGATAATAGATCCGCAGTCCGTCAACCGTGGTGAACATCACTGCCACTCCTCATGCACGAGCATCGCCAGAGACACCGCAAGCGATGCGTTCTCCACCGGTCTGTTCTCGATCCCCGGATATCCGCTGCGCACGGCATCTCCCGCATAGCCCTGCAGATGATCCAACGCGCCGGGATTGCGTCCGCACAGAAAATGCAGATGCTCGGACAACAGCCTGGTGTACTCATAACTGTAGCTTACATGATCGCACACCGCGAGGATCTCCATCCCGTGAAGAAGTGACGCGACCAGTGCCTCCGTGTCCGAAGATCCGCTCTCGGGCACGTACAGCGCATACCCTTCCTCCGGGGCTCCGTAGACGGAATTGTTTGCGTGATTCGCTATGATCTCCGCCGCACCGGTCAGGATCCGCATGAGACGCTCGCTCTGTTTCACGCTCACGGGCTGCGCCGTCTCCAGATAGGTGACCGTTCCCATGAACAGAGCGGGATCGCTCATCACAAGTTCTTCGAAATCCTCCCTTTCAAAGAAGGACTCCAGGATCCTCCTGTAATTGCCTTGTCCCGTTGCCCGGTAGAGCTGTGCCGCGGCCGCAAAAGCCTCCTCCGACCGTGCTTCTCCGGCCGCCTCGTACCAGGAGAAGGCGCGATCGGCGGCGCGCAGGGCGGTCGTTGCGAGTTCACTGTCATAATGTCTGTAAACAACACTGAAGTGCGCGAGCGCAGAAGCAAAGTTGACCGCGGATTCCCGGTTCATCGGCTGCACGATGACCGGCGCATCCATCAGATTGTCATCCGGTTCCGCCTGTGTGATGGCACCGGAGTAGACGCCGCCGCTGGCCGGATCCTGCATTTTCAGGAGCCATTCCACCTCGCAGCGCACTTCATCAAGCAGATCCGGCACTTCATTATCGCTCTCCGGGATCCCGGATCCGTCGTCAAACGCATCCGGCGCCATCTCATAGGCCAGCAGAAGATGATCCACGGTCTGTGCGCCGCGCACCACGAAACGGTCCGCCCGTTCATCCATATGCCAGCCACCGGAGACATCGATCCGCGCCCCTTTCTCCCCGGCGATCTGTGCATCCGCGCTGTGGCATACTCCGTGCGCCAGATCTCCGGCATACTCCCCGGTGAGCGATGTTCCGCAGCGGTTGAGATAATACCGCTTGAGGACCCGTTTCAGCAGGGCGGCCGCCGTATCCTCCCCGACCGTGAACGGGTATGATTCTCCGAGCCAC
>JAEEGL011842268.1_pt1 | contig 58873 bp, 48 predicted proteins | sample 9134231 | NCBI WGS metagenome assembly JAEEGL01 (sample SAMN16246548, study PRJNA631951) | gut metagenome | biome: gut microbiome; feature: rumen; material: fiber-attached | host: Bos | place: Iran: Karaj | collected 2018-10
ACGGCCGCAAAAGGGGAAAAGGACGAATGCGGCCGTACTGCCTTCCTCCACGATACGGCCGCAAATGAAAAAAGACAGAGGTGCGGCCGTGCAAATTGCTCATCGATACGGCCGCAAAAGGGGAAAAGAAGAAATGCGGCCGTGCGACCCACCTACCCAATACGGCCGCAAATGAAAAAAGACAGAGCTGCGGCCGTGCGCTTCGCTCATTTATTCGGCCGCAAAAAGGAAAAAGGAGGAATGCGGCCGTACTACATTCCTCACCGATACGGCCGCAATTGAAAAAAGACAGAGCTGCGGCCGTAATCGACACGGCCGAAAACAGGGAAAAGGCGGAATGCGGCCGTGCACTCCACCTCACCGATACGGCCGCAATTGGAAAAAGGCGAACCGAATGCCAGCAGCTCGTTGCCGGCTTTTTTGATAATAATATTGCATTTTTGCTTGCGTAAGTGTATAATCAGGGCAATAAATCCAGTACAGGGAGGAAATAACATGAAAAAAGCTTTTGCTATACTTTTATCGTTGCTTTTAGCACTGGCACTGTTTGCAGGCTGCGCTAAGACCGGCGAAGAAGGAACAGCTACTGATGCCCCTAAAGCCAGCGAAGTGGCAAATCCTACGGATGAACCCGCAGGACCGACCCAGGCACCCGTTGTCACCGACGCGCCTACGGCTACTCCGGATCCTACAGCGACTCCTGAGCCTACGCCCGAGCCCTTCAATGATCCGTATGCTGTTGTCATCAACGACTACGACGAAGTCGCACTTCACAGTTTCTCGTTCGACACTATTAAGTTTAACGGACAGGTACAGACCGACGGTCAGGTCGGGGTTTACAGACTCGAGATCGAGGATACTGTTGACGGCAAAGACGGAAGCATCCAGGTCGTAACAATGAGAGGCTGGGTAGGATATGAAGAAGAAGCTATCGAAGCGTTCGGCTATCAGATCGACGACGGTCCCGTCGTGTTCAGCGACAAATTCTTTGAAACTACTGAGCCTGCTGTTAAAGGCGCAGGCGGAGAGTTTGCACAGCGTTTCTCTGTAGATATCCCTGTCGGATCACTCACCGGCGCACAGCACGAACTCAGAGTCGTTGTAAAACTTGAGAGCGGACTGTATTATATGGATTTTGATTCGAACCCTCTGATGCTCTTCTACGACGGACCCGAAGCTGACGCTCATGCAGTTGACGGCAATATCACTGCTGCTGAGTACAGCGCTAAGTACACGCTCGACGCCTCGAACGCTGTTTCGTGGACAAATACAGAGATGGGAGATAAAAAAGTTGAATATTATCTCGACATTAAAGACGGCGCTCTGTACGTGGGCGGTGTTGTGACAGGCTGCGCAGCAGGCGATATGGTCCAGCTCAACTTCAACCCCGGCGCACGCCTCGATGCTACGACCGGTCTGTTCGTTTCGTTCCAGCTTGGCGATACTCTCAAAGTGCTGCAGCATAACCACAAGACCGAACTCAAAGACGATCCTAATGCGAGCGGCGTTGACATCACCGATCTGGTAGAGTCTGCGCTCACGAATACCGACGGCGTTTATGTGTTCGAAGTGAAACTTCCTGAAACTCTGTTCAAAGTTACCGACATTGAGAAAGCCGCTGAATTTAAGCTTGGCGCAGAAAAACTGTACTTCGGTATGTTCGGCGTTCTGGGCGGCGGCGGATACACCAACCAGTCGCAGGCACCGGGAAGCAGCTGGAACTGCGTTGACCTCGGTATCCACGAGTATTATATTAAGTGATCGGTTCATTGACCGGAAAATTTCGGGGCTCCGCACAGGCTGCGGGGCCTCTTTTTCGTACGACGCTCACCCATAGAAACACAAAACACCTGATCCTTTGTTTTTAATTCAAAATAGTTACGTCACCCTTCTTGAATTCTAAATTATAATTGTGTAAAATATTTATAAATCCTAATGAGTGCGGCATTGACCGCGGGAAGGTGTTTTATGGGTAAGATCGGATTTGACAGTGAACTCTACATGGAGAAACAGACCAGTCACATCCTGGAGCGCATCTCAAAATTCAACAACAAACTCTATCTTGAATTCGGCGGTAAAATATTTGACGACCTGCATGCGGCCAGAGTCCTGCCCGGATTTGACGTAAACGGGAAGATCAAACTGCTTCAGAAGCTTAAGGATCAGGCGGAAGTCGTCATATGCGTTAACGCGGCTGATATCGAAAAGACAAAAATGCGTGCTGACATCGGGATCACGTACGACCTTGAAGTATTGAGGCTGATCGAACTGATAAGTCAGATGGGAATACTTGTAAGCGCCGTCGTCATCACGCAGTATATGGGCCAGCAGGCCGCCGAAGGGTTCATAAAGCGCCTCGATCATATAGGCATGAGGCATTACCTTCATTACCGCATATCCGGCTATCCCGGAAACGTCAGCACCATCGTCAGCGACGAAGGATATGGTAAAAACGAATTCGTAGAAACGACCAGACCGCTCGTCGTTGTCACCGCACCCGGCCCGGGAAGCGGAAAGCTTGCCACGTGCCTGTCGCAGCTGTACCACGAATACAAGAGGGGAAGAATTGCCGGCTACGCAAAATTCGAAACGTTCCCGATCTGGAACCTTCCGCTGAAACATCCCGTGAATCTGGCGTACGAGGCGGCAACGGCCGATCTTATGGACGTAAATATGATCGATCCGTTCCATTTAGAGGCGTACGGGGTGTCAACAGTAAACTACAACCGCGACATCGAGGCGTTTCCCGTACTCAAGAATATATTGACAATGATCACCGGAGACCCCAATTTCTACCGTTCTCCGACGGATATGGGCGTCAATATGGCAGGCTACTGCATCACCGACGACGAGGTGTGCAGGGAAGCATCCAGCCAGGAGATCATACGGCGATATTATAAAACTGCCTGCCAGGTAAAACTCGGACGCGAAAAGCCAGAACCGCTCGAGAAAATAGTGATGATAATGCAGCAGCTCGGTCTCAGATGCTCCGACAGGCACGTCGTGGACGCGACACTTTCAAAAGCGAAAGAATCAGGCCATCCCGCGTGCGCGATAGAACTTGACGACGGCAGGATCATAACAGGACGTAAAACTCAGCTCACCAGCGCATCTTCAAGCTGCGTGCTCAACGCAATAAAATCGCTCGCAGGCATCGCGGATGAAATAATGCTGATCACGCCCGAAACGCTGGAACCGATCCTTGACCTTAAGCACAATATCCTCGGATCAGCGAGTCCCGTGCTCAAACTGGACGACGTCCTTACTGCACTGTCTATAAGCGCCGTGATGAATCCGTACGCGAGACAGGCGGTCCAGTATCTGAAACTCTTAAAAGGCTGCGACATGCATTCGAGCCAGCTGCTCAGGAGCGGCGACGAGGGAACTATAAGGAAGCTGGGCATCAATCTCACGTGCGAGCCTGTATTCCCGGAAAACGACATATTGCTCTAAAAAACGCGAACGCGTTTAATAATTAAATGTGATCTACATAATAATACGGAGGGAAAGAAAATGAAATTTTGCACTTCCTGCGGCGCTCAGGTAGCTGATAATCAGACTTTCTGCGCAAAATGCGGAAAACCGCTCAACAACACTCAGACTGCACGTCCGGCGCAGTATAATGCGCCTGCTCAGACTGCGGCCGCCGCTTCTGTACCGGCTGCTCCCGAAACGTTCGAAAAAAAGAGCGGCCTTGCGAAGGCTTCCAAGGCGCTCGGAATTCTCGGGTTTTTCTTCGGACTGGCGTACTCGATCTTCGCTCTGGTCTTTGCTGTGTGCAGCAAGACCGATACGGACGGCATTGAAACAAAAGACGCCAGAGTCGGAAGGATATGCGCTATCGTAAACATCTGCATTAGAGTCGCTATTACTGTGATCGCGATAATCGTCTGGATGGCTTTGTTCTTTACGCTGATGGCACGCTTCGGCGGCGATATCGGAGAAGTTATGGAAGAAATCTTCGGAAGAGCCTTCTGATACTTATTGAACGTATGCTGCTTATCAAAACGTCTGCCGCTTATTAGCGTCTGCTTTTGATCAACATTTAACAGTAAAGCTCACCGAGGCGCGGAAGCGCATTGGTGAGCACTTTTATTGAATTGTCAGCGGCGAGCCTGCAGAAAGAAGGAAAATCGAGCACCGCGCCGTTGTCCGCGCCGTCTGAAATTGCCCGCAGGACCACGAACGGGATGTTGTTATAAGCCGAAACTGCCGCGATCGCGCCGCCCTCCATCTCACACGCCGAAGCGCCGAAAACGGATGCCAGCTCGGCTTTCTTTTCTTTGTCCGCGATGAAACAGTCGCCCGTGGCGATCACGCCCGACTTCGCACGGATCCCTTCCAGCGATGCCGCATTTAATAATATCTTCGCCGCATCCGCTGACGCTTCGACTACGACTGTCTTAAGGGGTTCGTTCCAGCCGCGCGGCGTTCCGTCGATAGGCGACGTATCAAAATCATGCTGCACCGCTCCGGACGATACGAGAATCTCACCGATGGTAAGTTCAGGGTCAATGCATCCCGCTACGCCTGTATTGATTATCAGTGAAGGGCGGAAACGCGCTATCATAGCCGAAGCGCACATCGAAGCAAATACCTTTCCCACGCCGCTTTGGGCAACGACGACTTCCGTTCCGTTTATCCTGCCCGTACTGAAAGTAATGCCGCAGACGGTCCTGTTCCTGCGCCCTTCGAGCATCGCTTTAAGGCCGTCAACTTCCACACTCATCGCTCCGATTATTCCGATCATAATTTCATTCTCCCTCTTTACGGCTTTTATTGCGCATATTTTCAAACATATTTTTCAGGAGCGCCTCCGCCTCGCCGGCCAGGATCAGCGGAAACACGTTGACCGCGGGGCTCAGCAGATTCATCGCCGAACCTGCCGCTCCGGCTTCGGGATCGTACGCTCCGAAATACAGATTGCGTAAACGGGCGCTTCTAAGAAGACCGGCGCACATGGGGCAGGGCTCGAGCGTCACGTACATATCGCAATCCTGCAGGCGCCAGTCTCCGATAACTTTTGCGGCCGCTTCGGCGGCAATGATTTCAGCGTGCCCCGAAGGCGAGTGCAGTTTCTCCCTCATATTATGAGCGCGGGCAATGATCTGCCCGTCGCGGACAATTACCGCACCGACCGGCACGTCGTCCGGCAGACTCATCCGCGCCTCCTCAAGCGCCTCTTCCATAAAATGCCTTATTTTTGACATGATTGTTTATCTCCGGCCATATATAATGACAATGATAAGTTGAGAATTGACTCTCACTTGTGGTATTATACCTATGCGGCAATGCGCTTTGCAAGTCCGCCGGAGGTAAAAAAGATGATAAAGTATGAATACGTGCCTGAAGACGGGAAATACAAGTTTGAAGACCTTTATGAGATAATCAGGCTGCTGAGGTCTCCGGACGGCTGCCCGTGGGATCGCGTACAGACTCACCGCACGCTAATAACGCCAATGCTCGAAGAAGCGTACGAACTTGTTGACGCGATCGAAAAGACGGATGACGCAAAAACCGTGGAAGAGCTCGGAGACGTGCTGCTTCAGGTGGTCTTTCACTGTATAATTGCCGAAGAGGAAGGCAGCTTCGGGTTTGACGACGTGACTGACGCGTGCGCCAGAAAGATGCTGTTCCGCCACACGCACGTGTTCGGTTCCGATACGGCGGCGAGCGCGGCAGAGGCGCTTGAGAACTGGGAGAAACGTAAAACGAAAGAGAAGGGCTTCGATTCGCTCGATCAGAAGCTGCGCGATATTCCCAAAAACTTTCCGGCGCTCTACAAGGCGTATAAGGCTGCTTCCAAGATAAGAAAAGCGAGGATCCTGGCAGCGGAGAACGCACAGGACGACCCGGTGCCGGAAAGCATTGACCGCGCTGAAAAGAAAGCCGCCGTTTGCGCCCCTCACGTGCCTGAAACAGAAGAAGAACTCGGCAGAATGCTGTACGGGATCGTTAAAGAAGCCGAAGCAAAAGGGCTGAATCCGGAAATGGCGCTTCGCAGATTTGTTGACAAGGAGATCATTTATGCGGATAGATAAGTTTTTGAAAGTTTCAAGAGTTATAAAAAGACGGACGGTGGCTAATGAGGCGTGCGACGCGGGGAGGGTCACTATAAACGGCAGACCTGTCAAAGCGAGCGCGGAAGTCAAGGTCGGGGACGTGGTCGAAGTGGGTTTCGGCTCGGGAAAGACATGCTTCAGAGTGCTTAAGGTCAATGAGAACGTGAGAAAAGAAGATGCCGGCGGAATGTACGAACTGCTGAGCGAATGATACACCTTATGTTTCGCGCCTGAGCGGAACGTATCTTACAAGGAGAAACAGTTATGAAAAGAAAAACAGTTATTCTATGCGCTGCCGTACTGGCGATCGTATTATGCTTCTGCGCTGCCTGTAATAAGAACAAAAAGGGCGGCGGAGATTCTGCCGGAACGGTAAACGGGATAAAACTTACCCGCCCGATATTCGGATACGCGTTTAACTTTACGGCCGAAGACATATATCTGGAAGGTAACGTTCCGTTCGATAAATTCGGTACCGAAGAATTTGTCACTGTGCTGAAGGAAACAGATAACGCCGACGGAAAGAACTACTTTGACGTTATCATCGACGATACGCTCGAATACGCGCATAAATACCTTGTCAACGAAAGTCTTGCCCGCGAAAAAGACAGTTGGCCGTCTGACGCCGATCTGAAGAAAAGGGGCGAGGAGCTTAAAACGGAACTTGAAAGCAGCTACGCGTATTACATCCAGTATTACGGGTATACGCTGGATATGATTGCGCTCCAGCGGTTCGGCATGCCTCTTTCGGATTATATGGAGATCTTCCCGAGAACCGAAGCCGTAGAGAAGTATAATATCGACTGGGAATCCGGCATGACTCCTTCCGAAGAAGAACTTGAGCAGTTTTATAAAGCTGACGAAAGCAGCTATAAAATTATAACAGTAAGGCACAGCCTGCTGCTGACCCAGGAAATGTCGGCTGAGGAAAAAGCCGAGGTGCTGAAGAAAGCCCAGGGATACGTAGAAGCTGTAAAGAACGGCACGATGACGTTCGACGAAGTTGTTGCACTGTCCGAGGACAACGGCCTTGAGACCAATGACGGATATTACGACGTCGTAAAGAACAGCGGATTCGTTAAGCCTTTCGAGGAGTGGGCAATAGCTCAGACAGAAGTTACCGAGATCCCCGAGATCGTCGAGACAGAGTACGGTTATCATCTTATGGTCTGCACCGGAATAAAAGGGTACGATGATGAAGACGTGCGTAAAAACGTCGATGCTGGCTGGAGAGCAAAGCAGATCGAGAATGAACTTGACGCGCTCAAAACGCAGGAAAAATATGCACTGAAAAAAACTGACCGTGCGCAGGCTGAAAAATTTGCAGTGATGTACTGCACTATGACGTTTGACGATGCCGAAGAACCGGAGCCCACCGAAGTTGTGACCGCTACGCCTAAACCGGTGTACAACGACGCTCCGCTGAACGATTCTGTCGTGGCAACGGTCGGAGACCAGAAAGTGCTGTATCCGGAGCTGGTATATCTGTTCGGAACATCTGTAAACGATGTTGTCGGCGAAGACATCACGTTTGAAGACGATCTTACCGAAGCGCAGCGCTTTGAATATCTGAAGTCGTTCCTTGAGGGCAAGTATAAAGATACTGATATGACGTATCTCGATAAGATCAAAGAACGCACCCTCGAGCAGCTTCTTCAGTTCAGAGCGGCATACAGTATGGCGCTCGGGAGCAAAGAACCGTTCACTGAGGAAAAAATACAGCAGATGAACGATGAGATCGATCAATACGTCGATTATTATCTGACTTACGCCGGAGAGCATTACGGAGTTACGACGCGCGACGAATATATGAAATACGTTACCGGGATGAACGTGAACGATTACAAGTATTTCAACGAGATGCAGACGTTCCTTTCCGAGTTCGCCGAAGAACAGATGGCCGCGATGGAAGTCCCGGAAGAAACGATTAAGAACTATTACCAGGAGCACGAGGACGTATACAGAACTATAGGAATACGCCATATTTATCTGCCATTTACCGATGAAGACAGCGACGGCACGATCTCCGATGCCGAGAAGCAGTCCGTAAAAGATCAGGCCGCGGTGCTGGTCAATAAAATGGTCGTTGACGGCGATTCGCCCGAAGCGATCGTCCGCGCATATTCCGCCGCCGAGGACGCTACGTTGTCCGGAGGGATAATTAACAGAAGTTCGGCGTCAAGTACGTTTACGGACGAGATAAATGGATGGATCGCTTCGGCAGAGTCCATCGGCCTCGATACGATCAGGACGTTCGAGACGGAAGACGGTGTAGAAATTATGTACGTGGTAGGAATACTTACGATCGACGGGCTCACAGGGGAGACCGGCAGCACCGATATCACGCTCGATACGCTTAAAACTGCGGTCGAGACAGCCTATAAAAACGAAGAGTACGAACGCCGCATAAAACAGTATATAAGCGACAACTCTCTCGAACTTAAAGACGTGAGCAATGAATTGATCGAGCAGGCCGTAACGGAATATCTCACCTTCGAAAGCGAAGAACCCGAAGAGGAAGAAGAATAATAATTGTCAGCGCCCTGAAACAGTAACGGCGCAGAATACCTGGATGCCGAGGCCTCTCCCGAAAGCGGAGAGGCCTTCTCCGCTTGTGGCGGTAATCCCAACTGATCCGGGAGCTATATGCGTTATAGAAGCGATCGAGGAACGTATATTTTCAATATGAGGAGCGAGCTTCGGCTTTTTTGCTTCGACCGAGATCGAGATCCTGATAAGCTCGCGGCCGGATCCTTTAAGATCGTTAAGTGCGAGTTTGAGATATTCCGCCGAATCGGTGATCCCGCTTTTGCAAAGTTCATCTGCGACGGCCCCGAGTATATTTTTGCACGTAATTCCTGAAATGGCATTTGTCAGAGCGTGAAGTATAACGTCACCGTCGCTGTTCGCTTTCAAAGTGAGTCCCGAATCAGGGATCACGTAGCCTCCGAGCTTAAGCGGCTTTGACGGATCGCTTTTTTTCTCAAACGCGTGCGAATCCTGTCCGATTGCAAACTCTGTCATTTTTTCTCACTCCTGACGGCTTTCCCGGACTTTGATCCGGCGGGCTTCTGTTTCTGAACGTCATTGACGCCGCTCGAACCGAATCCGCCTCCGCGGTCAATGCCTATCTCCGCGGCGCTTTTTACTTCGGTGAACACGGCCATCGGCACGCGCGAAAGCACGAATTGTGCGATGCGGTCGCCCTGATTTACGACAATTTCTTCCGAATCCGAAGAGTTCCATACAATAACGCAGATCTCGTCGCGGTAGCCGGAGTCTATCGTCCCTGGCGAATTCGGTACGCGCAGGGGAGTCTTAAGCGAAAGACCGCTTCTCGGCCTGACCTGAAGTTCAAAGCCGTCAGGTATAGCCATCTTAAGTCCGGTGGGGACGAGCGCCGTTTTCCCCGGAGCGATCGTAACTTTTTCCGCTGCGTAAATATCCATACCAGCGTCATCTTCGTGTGCATACCGCGGCAATATCGCCGTATCTCTGCATTTTTCAACAAAAACTTCCACTTTTTCGCGCATAGCTGTTAACTCCTGTACTTTCCCGGCCCGATCTGTGTACGCAAAATGATTCTTTCATTCACGCCGCAGCCGCGCCCGATTTTTCCTGTCCCTGCCGGCGCTTCCGTTCCGGCCGCGTTATATGCGAAAGGCGTGAATTCTTTCGTGGACAATATCACGTTCTCGCAATATCTTCTGCCGTAATTGACCGCCCCTGAACCGTACGCGCGATCCGGGACGGTATTGACCGTATCCGGCAGCGTCAGTATATCATATTTTTCACCCGACGTGTCGGTCAATCTGAATAAACGGTCTGTTCCTTCGCACCGGCGGCAATTCTTTTCTCCGTGTCCGATGACGCAGTGCCTCATCCGCATGAGCGCCACAGGCCCGCAGGCAATTTCTGTGAAAACTCCTTCCGGAGCACTTTTCGCGAATGAAACGTCCGGGTATTCGGGTGAGAGTGTGATGATATCTGCGCCCATCCCGGCCAGCGTATTTAAGGCGTACGGATTCGACGTGTTAAGAGAATGATCTGCGCAAATAATTAGCTCGTCCGCGGCCTGATCAGGAATAAGCTCTGCCAGACTGAAATCGCCCAAATTAGTAAACTGCAGACCGTCCGCGCTCTTAATAACGAAATCAAGCGCTTCCTTAAACTCCTGCCTGTCCCTGCGAAAAGGAAGTAGAGGCAGCGAAGCGATGATCAGGCTGCCTTCTTTTCGCGCTTTGGCAAATACTTCTTTAAGCAGCGCCTCTTTTTTCCAGGTATTGAAGGGAACGTAAACGAGCGCACATTCGGAAGCTTCAAAAGTGCTGTCGGCTGTATAGTCGCGCGCGTCAAAGTAGTAGCGTGATTTTAGCTGATTCCTGCTTTTGGCGAGCATTTCCGTGATGCGCGCTTTAGGCTCTTTACGATGAAATCCGCGGAGGGAGATTGCTGAAGGCGCCGGAATCGCGGAACGGCCGGCAGGGAAGCTGCGCTTAGCGTCAAACGTTTTTATGAGCGCGGCCGTAAGTTCGTCTGCGGCATTTCGGCGCAAAGAATTAACGGCGGAAACAGGCATGAAGATATTGCCGCGGATATCCGTACGAATGGCGGATGCGTAGTAAAGCGTGCCGCTCAGCTTTGAGAGCAGGCGCGAAATATTGCCGGCATCTACAGGCATAGAAACGGCCTCGCTGACGGGAGCGCCGGAACTTACGCTCACGCACACGCCGGAACCGGGTATGGATGCTTTAAGAAAAGCAGGTTCGCCGGGTGCCGCGCTGAAATCGAATTCGACCGGGATGCGTACGTTTTCGGCTTCTTTCGACGTAAGTTCGCGTATCGCTTTATTAAGTGCGGCGTCAGCGGTCTGGAAAACGCGAAAAGAAGCAGCCGTGCCTGCGTATGCGCGGTCAATATTTCCGCACACAAGTATTTCGCCGTTACTGCCGGCGTTGACGGTGCGGTTTACGGTCCCGCCTGCAGCAGCATTTCCGCGCGCGTCAATTATTGTCACGCCGTCGCCCGGCGCCAATTCGGATCCCGTGCCGCCGTCTGCTTTTTTAATCTTGAAAATAAAAAATTTCAGATTCTCCGGCGAGCCGGAAGGCGCAGGTGCAGTACGGATAAAGTCCGTCTCGCCTATGAACGCGCCGGTGCGTCCCGGCCCGGATTCTGTCAGATGCTTAAGGCCTGTGTTTCCGAGCAGGAAGCCCGGGCCTCCCCCGGAACGGGTAAACATTATTCTCAGGCAGCGAAGCGCATCGCCGAGTTCGTTATCGCAGAATTCCCGGAAGCGTCCTTCGGATATCGAATCGAGGGCCTCGCGGTAAATGCGCGTCGTAAGAGCGGTGTAATCAGGCGATTTGAGGCGCCCCTCTATCTTGATCGACGAAACTCCGGCTGCGCATACTCTGTCGAGGAACGGAAGCGCGCAAAGATCGTCGGGGGAGAGGGGGTAGCCGGATGTTTTTACGACTGCGCCGGACGGTGATCCGACCGAGTATTTCATGCGGCAGGGCTGAGCGCAGCTTCCGCGGTTTCCGCTTCTGCCTCCGATGAAACTGCTGAGCAGGCAGTTTCCGGAAAAACACATGCACATGGCGCCGTGGACAAATATTTCAAGTTCGATTTCCGAAGCCGCCCGCAGAGCGGCAATTTCTTCCAGATCAAGTTCGCGCGGAAGTATTACGCGGTCGATACCGAGCGCTTTTGCAGTCTTAAGGCCGGCAACGTTCGCTATCGCCGCCTGCGTGCTTGCGTGAATGCGAAAAAACGGCGGTAATTGCCCCGAATTCCGCATTTCAGCGAGCAGGACGATTAAACCTGCGTCCTGAACGATCACGCCGTCAGCGCCCTCTGAAGCGGCTTTTTGAGCATTTGCCGCGAAGCGCATTGCCTCCTCTTCTCCGAACGGCAGCGTATTAACAGCGACGTACACTTTCACGCCTCTTAAATGAGCGTACCCGCACACGGCCCTTAATTCGTCAAAAGTGAAATTACCGGCGGCCGCCCTTGCGCTGCCCTCTTTAAGGCCGAGATAAACAGCGTCCGCTCCGGCATTTATCGCAGCCCTGGCGCAATCCGGATCCCCTGCAGGCGATAAAAGCTCCGGCACGCTGTGTGCGCCGGAGCCTCCTGGCTTTTTTAATATCGGTTTTCTTAAAATATCGGTAGTCATTCTGCCAAATCCGGCCGGTCTTTCAGCTTCTTTACTGGCGCTCTATCAGCTGGGAAGAGAGTGATTCTATCTTTTTATCCGCGTCGGAGAGCGTTTCCTCGAGCAGAAGCTTCTCGGCCTTGAGTTTATCGTATTCGTCCATAATGCGCTTTATCTCGTTTTTAAGCGTATTAAAGTTTTTCTGAGTTTTGAACAGTTCGTCGATCACCGAGATGGAGGCCATGACCAGCGCCGTCTGCTCGCCGAGCTGAATCCCTGCTTTTCCCGCCGTCTCAAGCTTAGTATTCAGATAATGCTCGATCCGCCTCATATAATCGTCCGTCTCATCATGTACGAGCGTATAATTTTTTCCGCCGATGCTGAGAGTGATTTTATTTTTATCTGCCATTTTCAACACGATCCTTTCGTAAGCAGGCTGCAGGTGATCTTAGCCGGTGTTTTTCAGGCTTTTAATGAGCCCGGACGCTTCCCGGTTTTATTGCCCTGTCATTTTAGCAAAATGAAAGCGGTATTGTCAATTATTTCCTAATTATGTTATAATTTTATCAGACGTGAAGACACAGCATGCGGCGCAATTACCGCACAGGAGCATCAGTGGTCTACCGTATGTTCCGGCCGTCCGTTTTACAATGAGTTCCGGAGGATACTTATGGAGCATTTATCGGTAAACTATTACTTTATTGTTAATCCTAACGCGGGTACCAGACGCGAGCAGAGAAAACTGCTTAACAGTATATCCTCCGGCTGCAAGGCGAGCGGCGCGGAATATACGCTTTATGAGACCTCCTGCGCAGGCGACGGCGGTGATTTTATGCTTCGAACAGCGTCGGAGCAGCTTTCGGCCTGTTCCGGGGATCCGGAGAAAATGCCGCATCTGCGTTTTTATTTTGCCGGCGGTGACGGAACAGTGCTCGAGTCCGCGAACGCATTTATGAAGCTTCCGGAGGAGCTAAGGCACGGAAAAGTGGCGGTAGGCGTGCTGCCTGTCGGTACGGGCAATGATTTTCTGCGCAATTTCGGCACCGAAAAAGCTTTTCTGGACGTTGAACGCCAGCTTGCGGGAAACGTGCAGTTCGTTGACCTTATGCGCTACGTAAAAAAAACTGCCGAAAATGACCCGGACGATTCCGGCGTTGTCTATGATTTCGGAGCTAATATGTTCAATATCGGCTTTGACTGCCAGACTGTGGTTAAGGTAAACAGCCTGCGCGGGAAGCCTTTTATCAATAAAACTTTCGCTTATCCGATAGGTGTCGCGCTTACGCTGATAAAGCTTCCTCATACACACCTAAAAGTTACTTTCGATGACGGGGAAGTGAGGGAAGGTAAATTCCTGCTGGCGCTTTGTGCAAACGGCGCATACTGCGGCGGAGGTTTCTATGCCGCGTCTGAATCGCGCGTTAACGACGGCCTTCTGGACGTTATTCTTGTTAATCCTCTGGGCCGCCTGAAATTCATTTCTATGGTCGGGAAATATAAAAAAGGCAAGCTCCTGGGTACGAAGCTTGCCGATAAAATTTTGTATTTCAGAAAATGTTCCGGGGTAAGGTTTGAAGCTGCCGGAGGGACTGAGATCTGTGTTGACGGCGAGATCGAACGTTTCGGTGCGGCGGACATCAGCGCTCTTCCGGTAGTGTTTCCGTTTATCGTCCCGGGCGATTGATCATAATTCCGGATCCTGCGTTAGTATTTCGATCTTAAGGCAGGATCAGCGACCGGTCACAGGCTGTAAGGGCTGCTCGTATCAGGGCCGCGGCGGATCCATTTTCCGCACGTGAAATCGGGTACCGGAACGGGCTGGCTGCCCATCGCGATCGACTGCTCCGAAAGTGCGGTCACGGCCATCCATGAAGCCATATCGTAGACGTCAATAGGCATCGGAAGCCCGTTTTTCAGGCTGTGGATCAGTGCACTGAATACGAGATAGTCGATGCCGTCATGTCCGGCGACAACGCCGTTGGCGCGGTAGTCTTTCCAGAGCTGCGGCTCGAACTCGTCGTAATATTTCTCCAGATCGTCCCAGTTATGCGCCCACGTCGTTGACACGGTGCGCCCGTCGATATTGACGCCGTGCTTGTCCTCCGACCAGATGCCCTTCGTGCCCTGGAGCCTGCCTCCGCGAGAGTACGGGCGGGGGAGAGTCGTGTCGTGAGTGAGAACTATCGTTTCGCCGCGTGCGCACTTGATCATTGTCGTCACGATGTCGCCCTGCGTGAAGTGGAATGAAGCGTTTTCAAAATCCGGACCGCGCTTATCGTTTATCCACGCGTTCAGGCCGCGCGCCTTTGAAGCCATAGACGTAAGCGTGAGCATTCTGTTGCCCCTGTTAATGTCGAGCCATTTGGCTATCGGGCCGAGCTCGTGAGTGGGGTAGATCTCGCCGTTTCTGTGCATGTATTCGTCCAGTCTGTAGTGACGTATCTCATGACCGAGCGCTACTTCGTCGCGCAGATCGTGCTGATATCCGCCTTCTGCGTGTACAAGCTCTCCGAAGATACCCTGCTTCACCATATTCAGTACCGTCATCTCTTCGCGTCCGTAGCAGCAGTTTTCAAGCAGCATTACAGGTACTTTGGTTCTTTCGTGAGTGCGGACAAGCTCCCAGCACTGTTCGATGTCGTACGCTCCTCCGACTTCGCTCGCGACCGGTATTCCGGCGTTCATGGCGTCAATGCAGATCGGTATGTGCGTGTGCCACGATGATGAAACTACGATGCAGTCAACGTCTTTGCGCGTGAGGATATCTGTATAGTCGCACGTTGAATAAGGTCTGATTCCTCGCTTTGATTCTACCATCGCGGCGGCGCCTTCCGCTCTGTCTTGGTATACGTCGCAAACTGCGGTGATATTTACGTCAGGCATCGTGTCGAGGACCATGCCGATAAGCCAGGGAGCTCTCTGGCCGAAGCCGATGAAAGCAAGATTCAATTTGTCTGTGGGGGATACTGACATTTCAAGGCACCTTCCGTTCCGGTTGAAATAAAGCGGATCCTCGCCTCGCAGCTAAAATCCGCCAATCTGTAAGATTTATTATTTATTATTTTTTATCGTCGTCGGTCTCGAGTTTTTTGATCTCTCTGATCGCCCAGTTCTTTACTTCGAAGAGTGTGCGGTCGAGCGAGGTCTCGATAGTTACGTTATCGTCCTTGATGCTTACGACTTTTCCGGTGATACCGCCGATGGTCGTTACTTCAGAACCGAGCGTAAGGCTCGCGCGCATTTCTTCTTCTTCCTTTTTGCGCTTTTTCTGGGGCCTGAAGATCAGGAAGTAGCCGATGACCACGAATACTGCGATGTAAATGATCAGAATGATCCACATTTGCCATCCGCCACCCTGCGGCTGTGTATTATTTGAAGCCCCGTCTGCTTCTCCTTCCGCAAAGACGCTGAGCCCGGGAAGTGAAGCCATTGCGGCAGTTCCGAATCCGAGAGAGAGCTTCAGTAATTTTTTGCTGATATTGTTCATGAGATCCTCCTGTTATAATAACGAAAACTATATTCGCACCCCGTCGGGCAGCTTTCCGTTATAATATTTTTCGTAAAATTCACGCCTGAAATCCAGCAGGCTGTCATTAAGTATAGCATATCTAACCTGTTTCATCAAGTCGATGAGGAAATAAAGATTATGAAGCGTTGTGAGCCTGAGACCGTACATTTCGCCCGCTTTTATGAGGTGGCGGATGTAGGCTCTCGTGTGATCGCGGCACGCCATACACCCGCAGTTCGGGTCAACAGGCGTGAAGTCCCGCGCGTATTTTGCGTCGCGGACAATTACTTTTCCGTGCGTCGTCATACACGTTCCGTTGCGGCCTATCCTCGTAGGCAGCACACAGTCGAACATGTCGATGCCGCGTATTGCGCCTTCGATGAGATAATCCGGGGTTCCGACACCCATGAGGTAGCGCGCTTTATTGTCCGGCAGGAGCGGGACGGTCTCTTCGAGCATCTCGTACATTAAAGGCGCGGGTTCTCCTACGCTGAGCCCGCCGATCGCGTAACCCGGGAAATCCATTGACACCAGATCCTGTGCGGATATTTTGCGCAGATCCGCGTACATACCGCCCTGAACGATGCCGAACAGTGATTGACGCTCCGTATCAGTGTGCGCCTTCAGGCAGCGCTCTGCCCAGCGCGTCGTCATATACATCGACTTTTTAGTATATTCGTACGAAGAAGGGTAGGGGGCGCATTCGTCGAACGCCATTATCACGTCTGCACCGAGAGCATTCTCGATCTCCATAGCTTTTTCGGGAGATATAAAATGCTTCGATCCGTCGAGATGTGAATTGAAATAAACGCCCTCTTCCGTGATCTTGCGAAGCGAGCTTAATGAAAAGATCTGAAACCCGCCGCTGTCGGTAAGGATCGCGCGGTCCCAGTTCATGAATTTATGAAGGCCTCCGGCTTCGCGTATCAGCTCGTGTCCGGGGCGAAGATAAAGGTGATACGTATTGGATAATATTATCCGCGCGTTCAGTTCTCTGAGTTCGCCGGGCGAGATGCCTTTTACCGAAGCCTGCGTTCCGACAGGCATAAACGTCGGAGTTTCGATATCGCCGTGCGGCGTATGGAGTATTCCAAGCCTTGCGCCCGACTGCTTGCATATTTTTATCAGTTCGTACGTTACTGCTGCCATACCGGCCTCCTTGCGGCTTATTTTATAAACATCGCGTCGCCGAACGAGAAGAATCTGTAGCGCTCGTCAATGGCGTGCTGATATGCTCTTAGTATGTTTTCGCGCCCCGCGAGGCTGCTTACGAGCATGAGCAGGGTAGATTCGGGAAGGTGAAAGTTCGTGATGAGTGCGTCAAGTATTTTAAATCTGTATCCCGGGTAGATATATATGTCCGTCCAGCCTGAGCCGGCGTGCATGACGCCTTTATCATCAGACGCGGTCTCGAGTACGCGGCAGGAGGTGGTTCCGACGGCAATGACGCGTTTACCGGCTGCCTTGGCTTCGTTGACCGCCGCGGCCGCTTCCGGCGTGACCTCGTAATATTCGGAATGCATAAGATGGTCTTCGATATTGTCCTCTTTAACCGGGCGGAAAGTGCCGAGACCTACGTGCAGCGTCACGAAAGCGGTCTTTACGCCGTTTGCCCGCAATTGATCCAGCAGTTCGTTAGTGAAATGGAGGCCTGCGGTAGGTGCGGCGGCGGAACCGTTTTCGCGCGAATATACGGTCTGGTAGCGCTCGGGATCGTCAAGCTTCTCTTTTATGTACGGCGGGAGAGGCACGATGCCCACGCGGTCAAGTATTTCTTCGAATGCTCCGTTGAAATTAAAGCGAACGATGCGGTTCCCGCCTTCCGCTATTTCCAGTATTTCTGCGCGCAGAAGGGGAGAAGCCATAAGTTCCTCCGGCGTCGCGGCGTCACCGAAATCAAAGACGGTGCCCGGATGAGCTTTTTTTCCGGGGCGGAGGATCACTTCCCAGTAGCAGCTGTCGGAAAATTCCGGAAAACGTGAAGCAGGGTATGCTCTGCCCGCGAGTTCAGCTTCGCCCAGGCGGTGCAGCAGCACGAATTCGATAGGGCTGCCGGTCGGGTTTTTAACGCCCAGAAGGCGCGCTGGAATGACTCTCGTGTCGTTAAGCACGAGACAGTCGCCGGGTTCGATAAATCCGGCAATATCTTTAAATACGCGGTCGGCATATTCGCCGCTGTTCTTATCGAGCACCAGCAGCCTTGAAGCGCTTCTGTCTTTAAGAGGCGTCTGAGCGATCAGCTCAGGCGGGAGTTCATAATAAAAATCGTGCAGTTTCAATTGTTGTATATCTCCCTGATTTCTGCGATCTGTACACCGGGCATATAGAACGTGATTATTTCTTCGCAGGTCTTTCCTTCTTTACTCATAACTTCCGCACCGTCCTGGCTCATTCCCACGCCGTGTCCGGTACCGATACCGTGTATCAAGATCTTCTTAGGATCGGATGCGCCTCTTATGCGGATCCTTTCGTACGTGTATCCGTCGCTGCCTTTTACTGCGTACGTGTCGGGAAGAAAAGCTTCTGAATAAATGTTTCCTTCGAGAAACTTCTTTGCCCTCGGCGACAGGGAAGTGTCCTGACCGTCGCTCTGGTAATCGATCGTTACCGTTTCGTCAACGTCGATATAGAAGCGCTGACCTCTCAGGTTTAAGCTTGAGCGTGTCTGCGTAAGTCTGACGAAGGAGTCGTTTTTTGTTCCTTCGAACACCATTTCTGTAACTCTGCCGGATATTGTCCTTTGCGTGACGTTCAGATAATTAAGCGTACCGAGATCGACGCCTTTCTGGTTTGATATGTAGCTGACGATACGCGACGAAAGTGATGCGCCGGTGTACTCTCTTGTATACGTCGCCGGCGTTGTCCACGGATCCGGGATGCTCTGGAATATTCCGCGGTGGCCTCCCCATACGGCATCCGGCGTTTCGGTATATCCTCCGCTGTTGCTGTGATAAAAAACTTCTTCACATAATATGCCGTTATACGTTAATACGAGTCCGGCGGTCTCGTCCGTCGCTCTGGTAGTGTTCTGCGTTTCCCCGGCTTCACCGGAGGAATTTATATATCCCGTATATACCTGATAGTTCGTGGTATCGTCCATATGGAATCCGTACGAGGTCAGCTTATTCGGAATAATGTATTCATAGGCGGAGGTGCGCGCGAGGATCGCCTGAGCTTTGAGTCCTTCCTTGCGCCATGACCAGCTTGCGGAAGTGCCTGAGATCATCTCGGCGGGAACTACGCTGTAAAGATAATCTTCGACCTCCACGTCGTTAACCAGCACGAGTTTTCCTCCCTGGTAGCGGTGTACGTCGAAATATCCGCGATATCTTGCAGCGCTCAGTTTTAAAAGAGGAGGGAGGTTCCCGGAGCCGTTGCCATCTTGAGGTGTAATGCGGACTTTATACGTGGCATCGGAAACGTTAAGTATCATTACCGGCGAGCCGTCAATATAAACTTTTACACCGTTGTTCCTGACTGTCACGACGGACAACGAGTAGCCGTGAGGCGTGAGTCTTTCGGACAATACCGAGTATTTGTCGATTCCGTTTACGTCTTTTACTCCGGGTCCGGGATACGCCGAATAGAACGAGCCGCCTACGTACCAGCTGCTGCCGTCAAATATGTAAAGCATCGATATTCCGCCGCCGTCCATAAGTGCTTTAATTTTCAGCATTTCTCTGCGTGCGTCTTCGACGTTGGAGAAGCCGGAAGTTACGGCGATATGATAACCCGTGTCCGCTCTTAAAGTAACCGTTCCGGAAGCGTTGAAAGCGAGCACAGGTGTGTATACTGAATTGTTTTTTACAACTCCGAGAGTTCCGCCCGTATCAGAGCCGGTGGTAACGACGTCCAGCGCGCTCTTATTGTATTTAAGGCCTATCCGCACGGTGTTTACGTGGGGTTCTACGGAAGGAAGCGGCTCGGGAGTAGGCTCCGGCGTAGGGGCGGTAGTCGGTTCGGCGGTCGGCTGTTCCGTAGGCTGTTCTGTCGGATTCTCCGTAGGCTGTTCTGTCGGATTCTCCGTAGGCTGTTCTGTCGGATTTTCTGTAGGATTACCTGTCGGATTTTCTGTGGGATTACCTGTCGGATTCTCTGTAGTCTGTTCGTCCGGAACTTCTGACCCGGCAGGAGTAGAGGAAGGTGATGCAGGGTCAGCGGTCGCACCGGCTTCGGCTGCAAAAGCGGCATAGCTGTTCTCATGCCCCGGTCTCAAAAACGCTAAAACGGTCAGAAGGCAGAGCAGTGAGACGGACAATATCAATGCGGCGGTCAGTTTCGGACGTCTGTTCATTGCGGATTACCGGCTTCCAGCGAGGCGTAGTACGAACGCCACGTTTTAAGAGCATCGTTTATCAGGTCGCTGAGGTCAATTGCGTTATACACGCCGTCATTTATCGTAAAACTGTATTTTCCGGAATCGACGGTTTCCTCTACGCTGCGGTCAACGGCGTAAAGCCTCGTCCATTCGATCATTGTTTCGCTGTTCTTGATCGCTTCAAAATCGTGGGTCTTTATCGCTTTTGCTACGTAAACGGCTTTTTCAGATACGATCACTTCCACGGTCCCGTCCTCGGCTCCGGACGCCCATTCATACAGTTCCGGGAAACTGCTCTTCATTATCGAAGTGACGGTTATATCGCCGTCCGATTCTTTCAGCGCTTCGTCGTCACAATGTTTCGCGATGAGAGCGCTCATATCTGCGCCTGATTCAATCTGGGCGCGTATTTCGCGCGCGAGCGTAAGGATCATATCCTTCTTATCTGCAGAAGCTCCGGCGAGCGACATTGACAGCACCTTTATATCCTTGCCGTAGAGGTATTTTTCAAAATAAGCGTAAGCTGCTTTCTGGCTTTCTTCGGATACGTCAGCCTGCGCTTCCTGCTGTGCGTTATATTTCTCTATGACCGCCCAGTCGAGCCAGAAATCCGTGTACTGTTTTTCGGTAAGGCCGTAATAATGATCGTAAAAACGGTCTCCTTCGTATGTTTCGCTGCCTACTGTTTTAAACTGCTCGTATTCGTTTTTGATGCTGGTAAGTACCTGCTGCTTTTCTTCGTCCGTCAGCGTGACTCTGGCGTTCGTACTTTCGCGAAGTCTGAAAATGTATTCTTTCGCGAAATTCACTACGGAATTCTTTACAGTGGCGTTTGCGTCAATATCGTCTTCGAGCAGCAGGGTATATACCGTGCCTTCCTGGTTCAGTACGAGGGAGGCAAAGAATTTGAACTGGTTCTCGTATACGGGTATTCCGTCAACGGTGAGCACCGTCTTTCCTGTTTCAACTTTACTGCTTTTTTTGTTTTTGGCGGAGCAGCCTATGATCGAAAGCGCGATCAGGGCGACAATGATCAGGAGTACGGCGCCTGCGACTGCCGTAAACGTGATGCCTCTTTTATTTGAACCGGATCCGCCGGACCTGTTTTCCGAATAATTATAACCGGACATATTGCCAACCTCTTATCCTTTGTAAAAGAAGCGAAACCCGCGCCTCTTATTCAACGTCAAACATATCGCCCTTCATTGCCGAAAATGAATTGAACACGAAGTAGGCGTATGCAAAATTAATAATCGTCCTTATCATCCACGTTGCCACAAGTATGCATATAGCCGCTGCCTGGCTTGAAAGACCGTAATGAATGATCCAGAGCACGACCCTTATGCCGAGCATAACGAGCATATATGCGAGCGTGCGGGGGAGCAGGTACCAGCAATAACCGTTTACCATACGGAATGCCACGCCTGTTCCTCCTCTGCGGAAGAAGATGATCGAAGGCAGAATGTAAGTTACGTAAAGGGCAAAGAAAAGGAACGCGAAAGCTACGGCAACTGCCGAAACTGCTACGAGCAGTATCGTAGGCAGCAGCATTCCGGCCGAGCCGAGGAAGAACTGCTTAACGGACATAATAGCCGGTATCGCGGAGTAAAGGATCGCTATGACGACGAGCGCCGTTAATATGATTACGATAAAGAAATAGATAGCGAGCTTAAACGTGTAACGTCCGATCCCGACTCTGTATTCACGGCGACGCTTCGGTTTATCGAAAGTAGCGTTCGAAAGCTGATTGAAGAATCCGGAAAAGATGATGCCCAGCAGGAAGCAGACGGCGAACAGCACGAGAGCTATCGCGCCTATAGTAAGGAAAGCGACTTTCGGCGTCTTGAAAAACTCTATAGTCGAATTTGCGAGATTGCTTAGAAAAGCGACGTAATCAAATCCCTTGAAGAAACTGAGCGACGCATTGGCCATAGTCCACGGGTTATACTGCTCAAGATACGTAAGTGCGAACGTGATCAGAGCTATAAACAAAAAAATACCGGGACGCCTTTTAGCACGCCTGAGGCAGTTTCGCAAGCTTTTCATCTGAAGGCTATCTCCTTTCCTTTTAAAGTGCGCCGGTGAGGCGTCTTAAAGGATTATACCACATTACCGCGTGCTTTATCAATGAAAAATCTAAATATCGAAAGCTGGTCGTCCTGCAGGCGGTAAAGCTGCTCAGGATGCCACTGGACAGCCATTATCAGCGGCGCCGAATCCGTCTCGGGCGAATAAAACGCCTCGATGAGTCCGTCGGTATTGTCCCTCGCGAGTATGCGAAAACCGGGTGCGGGGATGCGGACGGCCTGGTGATGGAAAGAATTGACCCTCTGCGTTTTTGAACTTACAGGCCACAGCTCTTCTTCAAACGTGACTTCGTGCCCGTCTTCAGGATAGGGACCGGTCTGACGGTGGGGATTTCCTCCGCCTGGCAGAGATCTTATCTGAAAGGGGATATCCTGATAGAGCGTTCCGCCGAAAAATACGTTTATTATCTGTATGCCGCGGCAGATACCGAGCACGGGGAGATGAAGCTTCAGAGCAGCTTTTAAAAGCATAAATTCGCCTCTGTCCCGCGGTTTGCATATGCTTTCGGTGTCATACTGTCTGTACGAGCCGTAAAGTGCAGGATCCGCGTCTACGCCTCCTGTAAGCAGAAGGCCGCCGCATCTTCCGAGCAGCGCTTCCGCCTCATTCTCATCCTGAGGAAGGGGAATAACGACAGGCAGTCCGCCGGCAGTTCTTACCGCGTTAATATAACCGTCAGGCACGCTGTATCTGCCTGCTTCAAAAGTGCAGCTGAGCCCTATGACAGGCGCACCTGCAGTTGAAATTTCGCTCATAATTCAAATACTCCGTCAAAAACTTTAATGCAGCTGCCCGTTAAGATCACGTTGCCGCCGCTATTCGCCGGTACCGTCACCGTCAGTTCTCCGCCGGGCAGTTTCACCGTAATATCTCTGCCTCCGTCCACCAGACCCTTTGACACCGCCGCACAGGCTGCGGCAACGGCCGACGTTCCGGCCGACAGCGTTTCTCCGTTTCCGCGCTCCCATATCCTCGCCCGTATAGTAGTGCGGTCAACGACTGCGCAGAATTCTACGTTCGTTCTTCCGGGGAACGCGGGATCGTGTTCTATTTCCGGACCGACCGATGCGACGTCAAGTGTTTCAGGCGACGGAGTAAAAATTACGAAGTGCGGGTTCCCGGTGTTTACCGGTGTTCCTGTAAACGTCCGGCCTTTTACCGATACTGATAATTCTTCGTCTGCCGGATAAACGCCTCCCATATCGACGGCGACTGAATTCACGTTTCCGTCGCGCAGATACACTTTAGCGTTATATATTCCGGAAGCGGTCTCTATCTGAAGCACTTCTTTCGATCCGGGTACTTTTTTGCGGTCGTGCAGCAGCTTCGCCACACAGCGGATGTTGTTCCCGGCCATCAGTCCTTCGCTGCCGTCTTTATTGAAGGTGCGCATGAGCGCGTCGGCTTTACCGGATTTTTCAATGAGCACGATCCCGTCGGCTCCGATGCCGGTATGCGGCGCGCAGAGGTTAACGCAGAGCGATTCGGGGCAGGTAACGATGCCGTCGGTGTTGTCGATGAAGATGTAGTCGTTGCCGCACGTCTGCATTTTGGTGAACGGGACGCTGAGGCGCCGCGTGCGCATGTGGCAGATGTCTACGGGTTCGATATTGTCCTCGGTATACCTGCTTTGGATGATCTCGGACAGAGCGCGCAGAGTGTCGGCGGAAGTGAGGCAGGGGATGCCGAGCTGCATTGCCCGCATATGCAGGAGTGTATAATCGCCCAAAGTGTCGTCTTTCACCGCGCCGGTGTATGCGATGCAGCTTATTTTTCCGTTCTCCATGAGCGTACGTATCTCGGGACTTTCGGTGGCGTTCGGTAGAATGACCGCCTCCGTGCCTGAACGGATGATCGCTTCGCCTGTTCCTTTGGTCGCGTAGACAGTAATACCTGCGTCGCGGAATATTTTTGCGGGGGCAAGTATCTCGTGATAGTCCGATTCGTCAACGCTTATAAGTATGCCGGTGTCCGAGCGCTTCGAAGGGTCGGTGTTCAGGTAAAGTCCTGACGCGCGGAGTCCTTTGAACAGCGCTTCGGCCATATTTTTCCCCAATCCAAGTACTTCGCCTGTCGATTTCATCTCGGGGCCGAGGATCGAATTTGCGTCTGTCAGTTTTTCGAACGAAAAGACAGGCACTTTTACTGCGCAGTACGGCGGAACGGGAGCGAGGCCCGTGCCGTAGCCGAGATCTTTAAGCTTCGCACCGAGCATAACGCGGCAGGCGAGGTCGGTCATCGGGATGCCTGTAACTTTACTTATGTAAGGCACTGTGCGCGACGCGCGTGGATTCACTTCGATGACGTAAAGCTCCCCTCCGTAGATCAGGTACTGAATATTAACGAGCCCTTTCGTTCCAAGCGCCAGAGCGAGTTTTTCAGAGCAGTCGCATATTTTTTCAAGGAATTTATCGTTGAGATTGTACGGCGGATATACTGCAATCGAATCTCCGCTGTGAACTCCGGCGCGCTCGATATGTTCCATTATTCCGGGTATCAGCACGTCTTCGCCGTCGGAGATGACGTCCGCTTCGAGCTCGATCCCGGGCATATATTTGTCAATAAGCACAGGATTATCGATGCCGTGCGAGAGGATGCGCTCCATATATTCGCGCGTATGTTCCGGACTGCGTGAGATCGTCATATTCTGGCCGCCTATTACGTAAGACGGACGGAGAAGTACCGGATAACCTAAAGAGTCCGCGACCTTCAGGGCGTCTTCCAGCGTGTTCACTCCGGCGCCCTTTGGCCTGCGTATAGCGTATTTTTCGAGGAGCGCGTCAAATCTCCCGCGGTCTTCGGCGAGGTCGATCCCTTCGGCCGACGTGCCCAGGATCCGTATCCCGCGGCTGTCAAGGAATCCGGTCAGCTTTATCGCTGTCTGTCCTCCGAAAGCTACGACCACTCCTTCCGGCTTTTCGGCGTTTATTATGTGCATGACGTCTTCGGGCGTGAGCGGTTCGAAATACAACCTGTCTGCAGTGTCATAGTCTGTGGAAACGGTCTCGGGATTGTTGTTCACAATGATTACGTCGTATCCCATTTCGCGAAGCGTCCAGACGCAGTGTACCGACGAATAATCGAATTCGATGCCCTGACCTATGCGTATCGGGCCGGAGCCCAGGACCATTATCACGGGCTTTCCTGATTTCGGGAACGAGCGCGATTCGCAGAAGTTGTCGAACGACGAATAAAAGTACGGCGTCTCGGCTTCGAACTCGGCGCTGCACGTATCTACCATCTTGTAAGTCGCCGCGGCGGAAGGGCAGGGAAGTGCAGTACTGCCGGAGAGCTTCAGAAGAGCCGCATCGGTATAGCCCAATCGTTTGCCTTCAAAATATGATCCTTCATCGAGCCCGTTTTCAGCCAATGCAAGCTCATATTCCGCCAGCTTTCTGAACCTGGCGAGGAACCACATATCGATCTTAGTGATATCGTGGATCTCTTCGATCGATATCCCTGATTTTATCGCTTCAAAGATCGTATAGATCCTCCGGTCGTCAACGTTCCTGAGCCTGCGGAGCAGTTCGTCTTTCTCCGCGCTCTTTTCTGAATCGTTTTTGCGCGAAACCGCGCTCCTGTCTTTCAAATTAAGTGTATCGAGGCCGTTCTCCGCGCCTCTCACGGCTTTCATAAGCGCCATTTCAAACGAAGGCGCGATAGCCATCACTTCGCCCGTTGCCTTCATCTGCGTTCCGAGCGTGCGCGACGAACCCGCAAATTTATCAAAAGGCCATTTAGGCATCTTGACCACGACGTAATCCAGCGCCGGTTCGAAGCAGGCGCACGTCTTTCCCGTTATCTCGTTAGTGATCTCATCGAGATCGTACCCGAGCGCGATCTTCGCTGTGATCTTCGCTATCGGATAGCCTGTGGCTTTGCTCGCCAGCGCAGAAGAACGGGAGACGCGCGGATTTACCTCGATCACGGCGTATTCGAAAGAATCCGGATCCAGTGCGAGCTGGACGTTGCAGCCGCCAACGATCCCGAGGTGCGTTATTATGTCGAGCGATGCCGAGCGCAGCATCTGGTATTCGCGGTCGGACAAAGTGAGCGCCGGAGATACTACCAAAGAATCGCCTGTGTGCACTCCCACGGGGTCAATATTTTCCATCGAGCATACCGCTATGACGTTTCCGGAAGCGTCGCGCATCGTCTCGAATTCTATTTCTTTCCAGCCGAAAATGGCTTTTTCTACGAGTATCTGCTTTATCGGGGAGGCCTCGAGCCCGGTTCCTGCGATGATCCGGAGCGCTTCTTCAGATTCCGCGGCGCCTCCTCCGCCTCCGCCCAGCGTGAAGGCAGGACGCACTATTACCGGATATCCGATCTTTTCGGCTATCCTGAGTGCGTCTTCGACGGTATGGGCAATATCCGATGCTACGACCGGCTGTCCGATCTCCTGCATGGCTTTTTTGAACAGTTCGCGGTCTTCGGCGCGGTCGATCGCTTCGGGCCCTGCCCCGAGCAGTTTTACTCCGTACTTATCAAGCACGCCCCTGCGGCTTAGCTCCATTGCCAGATTAAGCCCGGTCTGGCCTCCGAGACCCGCAAGCAGACTGTCCGGCCGCTCTTTTTTAATTATTCGTTCAAGCAGAGTTTCGGTAAGCGGTTCGAGATATATCGAATCAGCCATCGCCTTATCGGTCATGATGGTAGCGGGATTGGAATTGCAGAGAACGACCTCGATACCCTCGGATTTGAGTACGCGGCATGCCTGGGCGCCTGCATAGTCAAATTCGGCCGCCTGTCCTATGACGATTGGACCGGAGCCTATTACGAGCACCTTTTTAATGTCGGGATTTTTAGGCATTACGCTTCGCCTCCTTCCATCATTCTGATGAAGCGGTCAAATAAGAACGACGTGTCGTGAGGGCCGGAGCGCGCTTCGGGATGGAACTGGACGGTAAACGCGGAAAGGGAAGGGTAATCTATTCCCTCGCACGTGCCGTCATTGGCGTTAACGAAAGAGAGCGTTCCTTTTCCGGCGACGCTTTCAGGGTCAACGGCGTAGCCGTGGTTCTGGCTCGTTATATACGTTCTTCCGCACTTAAGCGACTTTACAGGCTGATTAACGCCCCGGTGACCGAATTTGAGCTTATACGTACTTCCTCCGGCTGCCAGCGCGGTCAGCTGATGCCCGAGGCAGATCCCGAAGACCGGAAGCTTTCCGAGAAGTTTCCCGATCTGCGCGATCTGGAACGTATCATCCGCAGGATCGCCCGGGCCGTTTGACAGCATTACGCCGTCGAAGCCGCCGTCAATGATCTCACTTGCGTTTGTATCCGCCGGGAATACGTTGACCTCACAGCCGCGGCGCGTCAATTCGCCCACGATATTCTGTTTCAGTCCGTAGTCTAACAGCGCGACCCTGTGCTTGATCAGCGGGCTTGAATTCTCCGCAGCCGTCGGGTCGCCGATCATTTTCGCAACGTATTTTTCCTTGCACGTTACGGCCGGAAGCACGTCGCTTACGCGGTACGAAGCGAGAGCGGCGAAAATACTGTCATTTTTACCTTCGGGAGGCACGTCGGTTATCGCGGCATTCATAACGCCCGCGTCCCTTATTTCCCTGGTGATCTGTCTGGTGTCAACGCCGTACAGCCCCGGTATGCCGTTTTCTTTAAGATATTCGTCGAGCGTGTACCTGGACCTGAAATTCGACGGAAAATCGCAATATTCGCGTACAACGTATCCGGTCAGCGCGCTTTTGCCCTCGAAATCTTCCGGAATGATCCCGTAGTTACCTATCAGCGGGAACGTCTGAAGAACCGTCTGACCCGCATAACTCGGATCGGTAAGCGTTTCGATATAGCCGCACATACCGGTCGTAAAAACGAGCTCGCCCACGCTGCTCTTTTCCGCCCCGAATCTGAACCCTTTATATACGCTTCCGTTTTGAAGTATAATATACCCTGGTTTCATAATCTTCTGGAATTTGATCAATAATATTTCAATGTCTTAACCGCACGAATAATCGTCATTGACCGGCCGGAACGCAGCAGTTAAAGCGTCGCAGCCATCACTGCTTTTATGGTGTGCATACGGTTCTCCGCTTCGTCGAAAACGATGCTCCCCGGCCCTTCAAATACTTCGTCGGTTACTTCCATGCAGTCGATACCGAAGTTCCTGCCTGCCATTGCCCCGGTCTCTGTTTTCAGATCGTGAAAAGAAGGGAGGCAGTGCATGAAGCGGCATTGCGGTCCGGCAGCATCCATGAGCTTTTTGGTCACCCTGTATGGAAGGAGGTCGTTTATACGCTCGGCCCAGATGTCGTCAGGTTCTCCCATCGAGACCCAGACGTCTGTATAAATAACGTCAGCGCCCTTTACCGCTTCAGAAGGATCGGTGATGAACGAGAGGCTTCCGCCGGAAGTCTTGCAAAGCGACTCGCACTTCTCGATCAGTTCTTTCGACGGAAAAGATTTTTCAGGGGCGCACGCCACGAAATCCATACCTGCTTTAGCACAGCCCACCATCAGGGAATTACCCATATTGTAACGCGCGTCACCCATATATACGAGTTTTTTACCTTTCAGAGTCCCGAAATGCTCACGTATCGTCAGAAAATCCGCAAGTATCTGCGTGGGATGGAATTCATTCGTAAGTCCGTTCCAGACGGGGACGCCGGAATACTGCGCCAGTTCTTCGACGATGGACTGCCCGAATCCGCGGTATTCTATGCCGTCAAACATTTTTCCGAGCACGCGCGCCGTATCGGCAATGCTCTCTTTCTTACCGATCTGCGAGCTTTTCGGGTCAAGGTATACAGGATGCATTCCCAGATCCGCGGCGGCAACTTCAAATGCGCACCTCGTCCTCGTGCTTGTTTTTTCGAAGATGAGGGCAATATTTTTTCCTTCGTGTATCCGGTGGGGGATACGCGCTTTCTTGAGCTTTTTCAACACTGCGGAAAGGTCAAGCAGCGTACCGATCTCCTCCGCACTGAAGTCGAGCAGTTTCAAAAAGCACTTGCCCCTGAGTCCGGCCGCCCGTTCAAGCACTTCGTATAGTTCCGCCAGCTGAGCGATCGCACAGCCCTGAGATCCGTTCGTATTTTTATCCGACATGAAGCAGTCCTCCCGATAATAACAAAAGTGTTTTGACTTTTCCATATATGATACGGCAGTCAAAGCACTTTTGCAAGAAATGATTCTTATAATGTTATTCTATGCCGTTGGCCTGGGCGACCTGCGCCTGAACTTTTATAGGCAGACCGTACAGATTGATGAAACCGGCCGCATCCGCCTGATTGTAGACGTTGTCCGCGCCGAAGGTGGCGAGTTCTTCGGAATAAAGCGCGTTCGGAGACCAGACGCCCGCTTTGATAATATTGCCCTTGTAGAGCTTAAGCTTAACGGTACCCGTAACTTTCTGCTGAGTGGAAGTGACGAACGCCGAAAGCGCCTCGCGAAGGGGAGTGAACCATTGACCGTTGTAAACGAGCTCCGCGAACGTGATGGAGAGTTCCTGCTTTTTATGCATCGTCATCTTATCGAGTGTAAGCGTCTCTAAGTAATTATGCGCGGCGTAAAGGATCGTGCCGCCGGGAGTTTCATAAACGCCCCTGCATTTCATTCCGACGAGCCTGTTCTCTATAATGTCGAGGAGTCCGATGCCGTTCTTCCCGCCGATTTCGTTCAGCTTCAGCACGATCTCTTTCGCAGTCATTTTTTCTCCGCACAGCGCAGTCGGTACGCCTTTTTCAAAATCGAGCGTGATGTACGTCGGTTCGTCCGGAGCGGCCATAGGGGAGACGCTCATTTCGAGGAAACCGGGTTTATCGTACTGAGGCTCGTTTCCTGCGTCTTCGAGGTCAAGTCCTTCGTGAGAAAGGTGCCACAGGTTCTTATCCTTCGAATAGTTTGTCTCGCGGTTGATCTTCAGCGGGATATTATGCGCTTCGGCGTAGCTGATCTCCTCTTCGCGGGATTTAATGGACCATTCACGCCAGGGGGCAATAACTTTCATGTCCGGTGCGAACGCTTTTATGGCGAGTTCGAAACGTACCTGATCGTTTCCCTTACCGGTGCAGCCGTGGGCAATAGCCTGTGCGCCTTCTTTTTTTGCGATCTCTACGATCCTTTTGGCGATGAGAGGTCTTGCAAATGACGTCCCGAGCATATACCCTTCGTAAAGCGCTCCCGCCTGTACGGTAGGGATAATGTAGTCGTTTACGAATTCTTCAGTCAGATCTTCGATGTATATTTTGGAGGCGCCTGTTTTCAGCGCTTTCTCTTCGAGCCCTTCGAGCTCGTCCGCCTGACCTACGTTACCCGATACGGCGATTACTTCGCAGTTATTGTAGTTCTCCTTAAGCCACGGGATAATGATCGATGTGTCGAGCCCGCCGGAGTATGCCAGTACTACTTTTTTAATGTCTTTCTTTTCCATTCTTCTCATCCTGCCGTTTTCGTATGTTTTATGCCCGGATTATTGATCTCTCTCCGGAGCATGTCCCAATGATACACCCGCGTTTCTGCTTTGTCAATACCCTAAACGAAAAAATATTCAATTTTTTTGAAAATTTTTTGAATATTTCCATTTGTCAATGAATAAACCGTGAAAATATCCAAGCGATACCGACCGCGGGGAAGCATGTGGCCGGAGCAATGCTTGAAAAACCGCGCCGTTTTTGGTATATTCTTTCCGCTCCCGTAAAAAAGAGCAGAAGCACACCTGAGCCCGGAGGTACGCGGCATGGAACAAAGCAACAAAAAACACGCCATATTACTGATAATATTGACAGCGATAGCGGTGCTGACCGTTGTCCTCGTACTCGTTATAACAAATGTCGGACGAGGCAGAAACGGGACAGGAACCGAACTGCTGAATATTGCCGTCACTTTCGGAGACGATCCGTGCACGCAGAAAAATTTTTCGTGGTACACCGAGGACGATTCTCAAAATGCCGTGATCCAGTATTATCCCGCGTCCGAATCCGATAAGGCCGGGGCTAAATTTGATACATCAAGAGCGGTCACGGCCGAAGGCTTTACCGAAAGGCTCGATACCTATATTCCGAAAGCAGGGGAGGAGTATTCCGCCTCAGCGGCACTCGAACCGAAATCATACACGCGCCACGCGGTTTTTGTAACAGGGCTTGAACCGGGCATGCGATATATGTACCGGATCGGAGACGGTAAAAACTGGTCTGACACTGCCGAATTCACTACTGCGCCTGACAGCTCCGTTTCTGCCGGGAACGGCTTCTCGTTCATTATTGTTTCGGACATGCAGGGCTATATTTACAGCGATTACGAACTCTGGGGCAAAGTCTTCGGTAAAGCCATGGACAAGTGCGGTTCTCCTGCGTTTATGGTCAATCTCGGCGATTTTGTTGAACGCCAGGACAATGCGCTCGTCTGGAATTATTATTTCGGCCTGGCCGACGGAATTGAAAACGTAACTACAGTTCCCGTCGCAGGTAATAAAGAGGATAAAATGTTCCTCAAGTATTTCCTGCTCGGCTCCCGCGACGGTATCACAGGCCTTAACGGCTACTACTCCTTCGATTATATGAACGTACATTTCACGGTGCTTAATACGGGAGACGGTACGAAGGATCTTTCAAAATCGCAGGTAAAGTGGCTGAAAAACGATCTCTCGTCAGACAAAGCAAAAAGTGCCGCTTTCCGCGTAGTTCTGTTACACAAGGCTCCTTATTCCGACAGAAACCACGCGGATGATTCTGAGATCGTTAAGATACGCCAGCAGCTCCTGCCGTTGTTCGATGAATATGGTACGGACGTGGTGCTTGAAGGGCACGATCACTATTATTTTCGCTCTGAACCGGTCGTCAGCGACGGGACGGTTAAAGCGGAATACGAAAGCTCCACTGTAAGCGCGGGCGGGGAGAAGATAAACGTATTTACGATGCAAAAAAACAGCTCCGGCTCCTCGGGCGTATTCTATTTTATGCCCGGTGCTTCAGGCGTGAGACAGCACACCAAGGAATTCAGAGACATGCCCGAAATATTGACGGCGCGGTCAATAATTCTTGACGATCCTACGTTCTGCGTGTGCGACGTGACGGAAGATCATATCTACTTCCGTACGTACGAAGTTGACCGCTACAAACTGACGACGGCGCCTGTAGAATGCTGGGGAATACAAAAATAAAATCTGATTGCGCACAGTTTTTGCAATTGCCTCCGTAATTTGATATAATACACCATCCGGAGGTTTATGCTGCGGAAATGAAGAAAAAATACGTAAGATCACTTAATGAAATATGGCATGAGAGGAAACGCACCGTTGGCTCGATGCTTGTGCTTTTTGCTGTCGTAATGGTGGCGATCATGGGCGTCCGCGCAGTGCTGAACTACGTCGATTTCGAAAATCTTAAAAAGATCTTCACGCCTACCGAGGAGCAGCATAAATATTCCACGCTTTATAACGCGTCGCGCTACTTTTTCCGCATATACTACCCTGAAGATAAATGGGAAGTGGAAGGGGAGACGCACGGCTTCTTTATGGATGAAAAAACCGGGCTGGTCGCAGAGATGTATCCGCTCGTATTCGCAGAACCGGTCACTCCCGCGCCTGACTCCGATCCGAAGGCAACTGCCGTCATTTCTACAGATAAAGTGCGTGATACGTCACTGGTCATAAGTTATTACTACCGGAATTATACCGGCGAGATGCTCGAAGAGGCGAAGAAGCAGGGGAATGTCGAAAATCACGTGAATGACGCGAATGACGGGATTTCCGCCGCTGATGAAAATGACGTAAGTACGCCCGCGCAGGAAGCGACCGGAGGACCCGCGTCGCCTGCCGATTCGACACCCGTCCCGGTAAAAACCGACATAGTTCTGCTCGACATTGCCGCGGAAAAAGTGTACGGAGATTACGAAGCTTCCGCCGGACTTTTATACGATATAAGCGAACTGAAAACGTATAAGACAGACCGTTACGGTTATATGCTAAGGTGGTTTACGTATACTTTTAAAAATGCTTCTGAAGGAAACCCGGGACGAAAAACAGATGTCTATATTATTGCGCGCAGCTCGAATTATATCGTGATAACGTATGAAGGCATTGACCGCGTAACTTTTCTTGAAACGCCTGAAAGCTATACAAAATACAAAACGGATTTCCTTGACGTACTGAACGAATTCCAGTTGTCGGTGTTTGACGACTGACGGTATTAAAAAACTGATCTGAGGCGGGAGTATTGTTGAAAAACGGCTCTTTCATAAACGAAGTCAGCAGAGTTAGGCATAAAAATGCCTGCGCTTTCAGTTTGCGACGGAAGAACGTTCATCTGTTTTCCGCTTTAATTATCATTCTGCTTGCAGCTGTTGTCTTAGGCGGATGTTCAAAACCTGCCGGCCAGGACAGCAAACCTGTTTACGCCGGAGAAACGGTGTATAAAGAAGGCGCCGCTATTCCCGATTGTCCCGAGGACAGTATCTCTTATGATCTGCTCCGGTACGTGACGGTTCCGGAATATATTTATTTCGGAGGAGTAACAGGCGGCGCGCCGATATTTACTCAGGAACTTAAAGCCGGAATACTTCGCCTGAAGAACTGCTTCGCATCTGCCGTAGCGGAAGGATACGATCTTACGGAAGAAGAACTTGAAGAACTCGAGGCAAATACTAAAAACGCACTGTATCTCGAGTATCAGACGGACAGCGAAAGCAGGAGCAGATACGAGCAGGAATATGATACGTACGACGCGGAAAATTTCTGCAAGGCCGTTTACGGGATCCCTATAGAGTGGTATATGCAGGTAAAGCATGAACAGGCCGCGGCAGAAAAATACATTTCCGCATTAGAGCCGGAAATTGCCCCCGGCGTATCCGAAGAACGCATCTGGGATTATTATCTTTCGCATAAGAGCGATTATGACTGCGCAGAAGCGGAAATAATATTGACCGCAAGAGCTCCCGAAGATAAAGCGGAAGCGCTGAGACTGGCTGAGGCCGCAGCTGAAGAGGTAAACGCCGCTTCGGATAAAAAGACTGCTTTTGAGTCCGCTGCTCTGGAATTTCCCGAAACACTCGGGTGGAGGGAAGAATCTGGCAGCGCGGTGCTGATCATGAACGTAGATTATACAGGGCTTTACGGGGAGATACAGAAAAGAGTGGTTCAAGGGGAGGAAAACTGTTACGCGCTCGAGTATGAAAACTGCATTTATTTGATTTTATGCAGTTCCGGAACCGAATATACGAAAGAACAGTTGTCTGAAACCGGAATATCGGATACAATAAGGACAATGATCGCACGTGCCGAGGCGGAAGAGGCCGCCAGCGGTTACGGCATCACTGATATTAAGGCGATCGCGCTGCCTCATACGGCATACGATTTTTAACAGGTAACAGGACGAGGTCAATGGCAGGGAGAATTTCACAAGTACAGATAGATGAGATCATAGACAGGAACGACATCGTTTCCGTCGTGGGAGAGTACGTCCATCTTAAGCGCAGCGGAGCGAATTATATGGGACTGTGCCCCTTCCACAATGAAAAAACGCCGTCTTTTTCCGTCAATGAAAGCAAGCGGCTGTTTAAATGCTTTGGCTGCGGTAAAGGCGGAGGCGTCGTTCAGTTTATCATGCTTGCGGAGAACCTCGATTACATAGGGAGCCTCGAATTCCTTGCCCGCCGCGCCGGTATCGAGATCAAGTATGAAAACGGCAGGAGCGAAAACGACGATAAGCTTAAGCTGAAAAACGATATATTGTCCCTGAACGAGAAGGCACAGGCTTTCTTTAAAGACGGTCTTGCAAGATCGAAAGAGGCGCAGAACTATCTGGCCGGGCGAGGACTCGACCGGGAAACTGTTAATAAATTCGGGCTCGGATTTGCGCCGGACGACTGGGAGCAGCTTACAAAAGTATGCACATACGGAGCGCTCGGAGTGAGTCCGGAGCTGATGGTAAGCGCAGGACTTTCGCTGAAACGCGACAACGGTACGTGCTACGACCGCTTCAGGAACCGTGTGATGTTCCCGATATTTGACGAATCAGGCAGAATAGTCGCATTCGGCGGGAGAGTTATGGACAAGTCTCTGCCGAAATATATGAACTCTCCTGAGACCGCGGCGTATAACAAAGGCAGCCATCTGTACGCTCTGAATTTTGCGAGGAAATCGGGGTCAAAGCAGGTCATAATCGTCGAAGGGTATATGGATGCGATCGCGCTTCATCAGAAAGGGATAACGTCTGCGGTGGCTTCGCTCGGTACCGCTCTTACGATAGGGCAGGCGAGGCTGCTAAAACGGTATTTTGAAGAGGTCATAATAGGTTACGACAGCGATTCGGCAGGACAGACGGCGACGGTGCGCGGAATGGAGATACTGGCGGCGCAGGGACTGCGGGTCAGGATACTGAAACTCGGAGTCGTTGACAGCGAAGTAAAGGATCCCGATGAGTTTTTGAGGAAACATTCCGCCGAAGATTTTATGCTCTGCGTGGAAAAGGCGGAGACGCTCGTGAATTTCAAAATAGAAATTGCCGCCCGCCGGTACCCGCCCGAAAAAGAGTCGGAGCTGCCGGACTTTATAAGGCAGACGGTGAAAATCATTGCCGCAGAACCGAGCGCTTCGGTAAGGGCTGTGAATATTGCCGCGGTTTCTAAAAAGTACGGCATAGATGAAGTTTCGCTGAAAGAAGACGTAGAAGCGGCTGTTTCGGGAGACGCGCCGATAATTAATACGGAGCGCATCCACGGCGCATATAAGCGCGTACAATACAGAAAAGGCGAGGACAATGCGGAGCAGAGTCCGGAACTGTCGCCGGACGGAAAAAGGCTTGACCGGCTGGAAAAAAGGATGATCATTTATCTGGCTGACAATCCTTCGGATATTCCCGCATATATCGACAAATGCCGCGAGGAATTCTGCTTCGAGGACAACAAAAATCTTGCCAATATTTTGCATTCGTGGTATATTAACGGATACGCCGTAAAGAGGGAGACGCTTCTGGTCGATTGCTCTTCCAAGCTCTCCTCTGAACTTACGGATGAATTTGAGCAGGTAGGCAGTATGACGACAGCGGCGGAGCTCTTAAAGAATCTCAAAAAATTCCGTTTTAAGTATGAATACGGCCTGCTGACTGAGAACCTTCGCAGCGCGCGTACCCCTGAAGAAAAAAGTGCCGCTATGAAAAAACTGAACGAACTGATCCGGAGCAGCCGCACGTGACGGAGTATGGTTTAAAGTGTGGCGCTGCTGTAACAATGAAAGTGTTCATGGTAAGATATAGAGTAATTTACCGGGAATTGGAAAGGGCTGAATCTACGAATGGCTACAAAGAAAAAGAACGTCGTTTCCGAAGAAGCGAATAAAACAGAACTGAAAGACACTGAGGCGAAAACGGCTGCGGTTTCTAAGAATGCTGCTGAAAAAAAGGCTAAAAAGCCTGCACAGTCTGCTGCCGCCGGTCCTGAAACTGTCGCTAAGAAGGCCGCTGCTGTAACTGTTCCTGAATCAGAAGCGAAGCCCAAAGCAAAGAAAACGGTAAAAGCTGCGCCTGCCGAGGAGAAAAAGGCTGAAAAGAAGGCCGCTCCTGCGGAGGAGAAAAAGGCTGAGAAGAAGGCTGCTCCTGCTGCGGAGAAAAAGGGTGAGAAGAAGGCCGCTCCTGCTGTGGAGAAAAAGGCTGAGAAGAAGGCCGCTCCTGCTGAGGAGAAAAAGGCTGAGAAGAAGGCCGCTCCTGCGGAGGAGAAAAAGGCTGAGAAGAAGGCCGCTCCTGCTGAGGAGAAAAAAGCCGAGAAAAAAGTCAAAAAGACATCTGCGGTTAAGGCTGAAGTTAAGCCTGAACCGAAAATCGAAGTGATGCCTGAACCGGCAGCGGAAGTGAAGCCTGAGCCCGAAATTAAGGCAGAAGAAAAAAACGCGCCGAAAGCAAAATCTAAATCTAAAGCCAAACCCAAGGCAGAGAAAAAAGCTGAAGTAAAGCCGGAGGCAGAGGTCAAACCCGAGCCTGAAGCAGAATCCAAACCCCGGCAGGAAGCAGAAATCAAAACCGAGCCCGAAACAGAAGTCAAATCTCAGCCGGAAGCAGAGATCAAACCCGAGCCCGAATCAGAGATCAAGCCCGAACTGCCTGCCGCGGCGCCGGAAAAAGTCCGGAACACGGAAAAACACATTGACGATGACGACTATATTGACGACGTATACGAACCTGATGCCGACGACGATTACGTAAATGAAGATATTGACGACGAGGAAAACGAGGAAGAAGAGGAACCCGATTACGCTCACTTAGAAGAAGACAAGGAACTTGAAAAAGAAGAAATCGACCTCGACTCAATTGACCTCAATAAAATTGCCGAGCTTGACCATGAATACGAACCTTCCGGTTCAAAGCGCAAAGACGGGTACGAAGAAGAACTCGGCGGCGAATACGAGGAAGAGAATCTCGAGAAAATGGATCTCGGTATTTTCGGCGATAACGCCCAGATCATGCAGATGCTTAAGCAGGGGCGCGTCACCGGTTCTATAACAGTCGAGGACTTCAACCAGGTCACCGGCGAAATCGACCTTGACGCGGAATCAGTCGAAAAACTGTACGATCTGTGCCTGCGCCTCGGGATCAGGATCGTCGATGAGAACGGCGCTGCCGAGAAACTCTACGAGCACGGCTATGATGACTTTACCGAAGGAGTAGGGCTTGAAGATCACGTCCGTATGTACCTGAAAGAGATCGGAAAAGTTCCTCTGCTTTCAGCTGAAGAAGAAATAGAGCTGGCCAAACGAGTCGAAGAAGGCGACGAGGATGCAAAGAACAGGCTGTACGAGGCGAACCTCAGGCTCGTTGTAAGCATCGCAAAACACTACGTCGGAAAAGGGATGCAGTTCCTTGACCTTATTCAGGAAGGGAATCTCGGCCTGCTTAAAGTGGTGGACAAATTCGATTACCGAAAAGGGTGTAAATTCAGTACGTACGCTACGTGGTGGATCAGGCAGTCAATAACCCGTGCGATCGCGGATCAGTCCAATACGATACGTATTCCCGTTCATATGAACGAAAATATCAACAAACTGAAGCGTACTTCGAGAGAACTCGCCCAGCGGCTCGGTAAGGATCCGACGTCCGAACAGATAGCGGAAGAGCTCGGAATGCCTGTCGCAAAAGTACGCGAGATCATGAAGTACTCTCAGGACACCGTTTCACTTGAATCACCTGTGGGAGAAGAGGAAGACAGCCATATCGGAGATTTCATAAAAGACGAAAGCTCGCCTTCGCCTTCGGACAGCGCTGCTCAGACGCTCCTTCACGAACAGCTCATGGAAGTGCTTAAGACCCTTACTGACCGCGAACAGCGCGTATTGAAACTAAGATTCGGACTTGAGGACGGGCGCCAGCGCACGCTGGAAGAAGTCGGCCGTGAATTCAACGTCACGCGTGAAAGAATCAGGCAGATCGAGGCAAAGGCGATCAGGAAACTGAAGAATCCCAACAGGAGCAAAAAACTGAAAGATTTTTATGAGTAATTTTGAGTAATAATAAATAATACGGATCAGCTGAAATTGATTTATTTGTTATGAACTAAAAAATAATTTACGAAGAAGGAAAATTGAATTTATGTCTGATGACGAGATTATTTGCCCTGAGGAGCCGGAAAAAAATAAAGAGTCCGGTTTTGAAGGGCGCGAAACAGATAAGAATCAATTTGCTATAGGATCGGAAAATACCACGCTGCCGGATTATGACGATGCGTCGTCTGATCAGGAAAATGATGACGATGACGAACGCGAACCCGATGAGGCTGAACTTATTGCGGAAGAAAAGCGGCTTGAATCCGGCGAGTATGACGAGGAAGACGACGGCGGATTTGACGAGATCGGCGGTACTTCAGATACTGACGGGCAGGACGGGAGCGAGAGCGTAGATGAAAATGCACTTGCCGCCGTGCGCGGAACCATTGAATCCGGCGTATTTGAAAACGACGATACCATCGTCACACTTCTTTGTATAGGAAAGATCCGCGGATATGTCACATTTGAAGATCTTGAGCACGTTATAGAAGAGAACGCGCTCGGAGGCGAACTCACAGACCAGCTCTATGACGTATTAGAGAGAAACGAGATAAGGATCGTTAACGAGGCTGATATTTCTCAATCTTCGGTAAAATCAGAGGACGGCGACACGCTGGAACAGCTCATCTCCGGGGTCGGACTTGAAGATTACGTGCGTCTATATCTGCGCGAAATAGGCAATATTCCGCTGCTCAGTGCGGAGGAGGAGCGAGAGCTTGCGATCCGTACTGAAGAAGGTGATCAGGAAGCCCGCGAAAGACTTACGGAGGGGAACCTCCGGCTTGTCGTAAGTGTGGCGAAACATTATATGGGTAAAGGAATGCAGCTTCTCGATCTTATTCAAGAGGGAAATATAGGACTTCTTCGCGCGGTCAATAAATTCGATTACCGCAAAGGTTATAAGTTCAGTACGTATGCTACGTGGTGGATCCGGCAGGCAATTACGCGCGCCATCGCCGATCAGGCGAGGACGATCAGGATACCTGTTCATATGGTCGAAACGATGCACCGTATGAACCGTATCTCCCGTACTCTTTCCCAGGAACTCGGCAGGGAACCCACTATTTCAGAGATCGCGAAAGAAATGAAACTTCCGGAGGAGCGCGTCACGCAGCTGCTCGTAGCCGGACAGGACACTGTATATTTCGACGATCCCGTAGGCGACGACGAAGACCGTACGCGCGGAGATATGATCGCGGACGATCTGCCATCGCCATACGATCTGGCGTCGAATTCGATGCTGCGCGAACAGATATTAAAGGTGCTTGATACGCTCTCCGAGAGGGAGAGGAAAGTGATAATGATGCGTTTCGGGCTCGAGGACGGAAAAGAGCATACGCTCGAAGACGTGGGCCGGTATTTTAACGTAACGCGCGAACGTATCAGACAGATCGAAGCCAAAGCCAAGAGAAAACTCAAGCAAAGCAGCAGGAGCGGTCACCTTAAAGATTATTGGGAGTAAAAAAGATTGTTTTTGAAGGTCAGTTCATGAGACCTTTCTGACGAAGGCCGATATTATAAGCGACCAAAGTAGAAGCAAAACCTACGTTCAGAGATTCAACGGAGCCGAGCATCGGGATTATAACCGGTTCGGCTTCTTTTAACGTACGCCAGACGGGAGAAATGCCCGTATGCTCATTGCCCGCGACAACGGCGACACGGCCTTCGGCAGGTATGTCGCAGAAATTCTGCGTGGCGGTAAGATCAGTTAGAATTATGCGGAAATGATTGTCCCTGAGCCAGCTGATGAGGCTGTCAATGTCCATATCGAGCACAGGCATCATGAAAGCGCTTCCGAGACTCGCACGAATAAGGCGCGGGTGGGTGACTTTTACCCGCCTGTTCGTCAGGACTGCAAAATCTCCTCCGGCGGCGTCAAGCGATCTCAGTATCGCGCCTATATTTCCCGGCTGCTCCTGTCCGTCGAGGACAATAGCGAGCATATTGTCGCCCAGCACGACGTCTTCGGCCTTTATTTCGGGCATGCGGGCAATTATGAAGCAGTTGTCTGCGCCCTCGCGGTCGCTTATCTTTGAGCACGCTTTCGGAGAGATCGAATAGATGTTTTCCGCATTCGAACACACGAGATCGAGCAGGTCGAATTCGGCTTCCGGCGCCTTCCCGTTTTCTCGAAAGTATTCGGAATCATAGAAAACAGAAACGACCTCTATGCCTTTCTTTACGAGCTTTTCGGCTGCCCAGAGCCCTTCGCATATAAACAGTGACTGATCGCCGGCGTGACGTTTCGCCCCGAGCAGATCCCTGGCGTCTTTTACTTCAGGAGAGTTTATCCCTGCGACGACTGTTTTTTCGCATATACGTTCACTGAGTCTTTTCATTTTATCTACTCCTTAAGCGTGCCACAGTCATTTTGGAAAAGTCTGGGCAAAGCCTGTTCCCTGTGCGAACCAGTGCATTCCGATGCCGGCAGCGACTGTAAGATTAAGCGAATCGACGCCTGGCCCGTGTGTGATCCGTAGAGGTCTTCCGAGTTTCAGGTAGGAATCGTCGAGGCCTGATGACTCGTTTCCGAAGATCAGGGAGCAGGGCAGGGCGGTTTCGGGCTTTTCCTCTTCCATCGGAGCGCCTTTTAGCATAAACGGATAATAGATACGGTTCCCGGCGGCAGCGGTATATTCTTCGAACGTGTCAAAGTGTTCAGGACGGATATGGAAGACTGCGCCCATAGAAGAGCGTACCGTATGCGGGTCAAACAGATCCGCACCGGAACCTACAATTACAAGATCTTCAAAGCCGAAGGCCACCGCCGTTCGGACGATATTACCGAGGTTTCCTTTATCCGACGGATCGACAAGGACGATATGACTCTTCGCGGGGTCGGTCTTCGCTTCAAATTTACGGAACACGCCTATTGCGAAACAGTTGTCCTTCGGAGAAAGCCGTTCGATCGTTCTGTCGTCGCAAACGGTATAAATGCCGGCGCTCTTTGCCCTTGACTCGATGACCTCTCGCCCGGATTCGGCAAGCCTGGAAGAAATGATGACGCGGAAGACCGCCGAAGGCATGTTATCGATCAGCTCAATGACAGGAAAAAGCCCGAAAACGTAGGAGTAAGAGTAATCCTTCTTATACGGACTGAGCCGCATCTCCTTATAGTTATCGGGCAATTTCTGATATTTCATTTATTCGTGATATTCTTAAAACTCTCGGTACGGCGATCAATACTTGTAGATCGTCTTTCTGCGTTCCAGTTCTTCCTGTTCGATCATCTTTTCGGCGCGCTCGGAAACTTTCTCGGCCCAGTCAGCCATATCCTTCAGGATCGCTTCCGTTTCCGAATCTTCGTCGCACCAGATGGGCTCGACGCAGTGTTTCGTATCGAGAACTATAGATTCTTTCAGCCAGTCGTTTGAAAGCTTGGTGAGCGCTTTCGTGTCTTCTTTTTCGCCGCAGGAGAAGAGCGCTACTTTTCTGTCGTATATCTTAATAACGTTGAACAGGGTATTGTATACCGGGTTGTATGAATCGAACCATACGGGTGTTCCTATAAAGATCAGGTCATAGTCGCGCGGGTCCCATTTGAAAGGGAATATGTCCGGCTTCTTATGACGGAGAACTTCGGAACGGAGCTTTAAATTATTGAAAAAGCCAAACCCTTTAACACGTTTAACGCGTACAAGGCGCGCCATATCAGCTCCGATCCTTTCCGCGATAGCATGTGCGACTGCATCTGTATTTCCGTCAACGCTTGTATATAACACCAGTTTCTTCATAGATCATAACTCCTTCCGCTTCGAAAAGCTCTGCGGCATAAAAATACACCCTTGATGTTACGCTTTTTTGCGGTGATTGTCAACTTCTTTTTTGCTTCTGTGCGCTGTTACGCGAAGGGCAATTCTTTGCGATTATTTACCGAACAGGCCCATTATTGACCCGAGCAGCCCGGTCTTTTTTCCGCCGGCAATGCCGCTTATCAGGTTCGTGATGTCTCCGTTTCCAAGCAGGCTCCCCATAAGCCCCGATATACCGGATGCGTTATTCGAGGAGGAATTCGAACCGGAAGAGACCTGCTGCCCTATAAGACTCATGAGCAGGGGAGCTGCGGCGGAAAGTATGTTATTTGCTTTCGATTCTTTAACGCCGGCCGCTTCTGCCGCTTCTTTCGCTGTACCTGACGCGCTGCTTCCGAGGAGGTGATTAATGATCTTGCTCCCGTCGTTTAGATCGATTCCCGAAATAAACGAACCGATGTCGGCAGTGTCATCTTTTGCGTGATCGGAAAGCGCTTTTACAAACCCGGACGCCGTGTCGGTGCCGTCCGCCTGAGCTTTAGCGCCGGAAAGCATTGATGGCAGCGCAGATGCGAGCACACCTTTAACGCCCTTTTGAGAAGTACCGGTAAGTTTGCCAAGACCTTTTACAGTGTCCTTGCTGAGCATAGTGCTCATAAGTCCGTTAATATCCATTTTGATTATCTCCTTGTTGTTTTTTTAAATATTACTGTTCTTTTATGCAAATACTGCAGCAACTTCAATTATTTCTTTTTCTTCTTTTCCACGACGATACCGATGACTATGGCGGCGACAACGACTACGCCTCCGATTATCGCGATAACCGGCCACGGGAAGCTCTTTTCGCCTTTATCTCCGGTATTCGCGCTGCCTTTGCCGGTAGCTTCGGTATTTCCGCCATTATCCGCTGTGGCCTGCTCTGCCTCGGTGGGGACGGGAGTAGGGATCGAAGTGGCTTCCGATTCGGGTGTGGCGGTAGGCTCCGGAGTAGGAGCTTTTGTTGGGGTGGGAGCCGGAGTAGGTATCACTTCGTCGCCCTTCTCAAGCCATTTATCACCGAAATCATTAGCGGCCTTTTCGTTTTCAAAGAAAGCTATGTAATATACTTCGAAGTCTGCGACTCCTTTGCACTCTCCGAGCGGGTCTAAACGCGTGTCTATCATCATTCCCGTCCAGGTCTTTTTTCTGCCCAAATTAGCGTTAACGTACTGAAGCTCGTCCGTGTCTTTATAATTCAGGGAAACCGCCTGCGGCTCAGAAAAGCCGGGATTCTCATCCGTCTGGTAATAGATCTGACCGGTCAAACCGGCCTCGGGATTGCTGAGTCTGAAACCTATCTGCATATATTTATAAGTGTCGGCGTCAACGATATAGCTTTCGTCTTCCATGGAGGCCAGCGTGAACTGCATGACGGCCCAGGGATCGCCGATGTTTTCCATATGGATCACGAAGCACTTCTTCTCTGCGTCAAATTCAATAGAGTCGATATTATTTGATGTTCCGAAGAGGCCGCCTTCAACATATTTATCCTCAGCATCGAAGCGGAATATGGGCCCGGGTTCATACGCTTTATCTCCCTCTTCGGGTCCTTTGGTGGGCTCCGGTGTGGCGACGGGTCCGTCGGCGCTGTAATTAAATTCTACAACGTCGCCCTGCACCGTGCTCATAATAAAAATGCTTCCGTCTGCGGTCTGGCAGAGGAAGGTGAATTTGTGGATTCCTTTAAGGCCTTCTGTACTTACGATAAGATGATATCTTGAAGCAAATTCGCAGCCGAAATTATTCGCTGCCGCCATAACGTCATCGCCGGTAACGGCCTTATACTCTTCGCTGAGAACGGGATCGCCGTCGTCGATCATATATCCGAACGCTTTTATATCCTGTGAAGAAGCGACCCAGCCTGCAACTCCGACCGATTCGGCGGGACCGGAAAGAGTATCGTTATTCGCCGAAAGGTAGTCCAAAGGGTGTCCGTCTATACCGAGGACCGTATCGTCAGTTCTGACGCTGTCCCACATTACCAGTGCAGTGTTTCCTTCGGCAATAAAGTCTTCTATTTCGAGAACTTCAGCACCTGAAACCACGGTGAAAATCGAGAATAGCAGCATTGCGATAAGTGTAATAGAAAGCAGTTTTTTCATCGGTTAAACCTCCGGCAGTTATAGAATGATAAAATTATACTATTTGTCCGGAAATCTGTCAAATTTAAAGCTCGCTGCTACATACAGCTACATACATGCAACTTTTAAGATCGATGTTTACAAAACTCCGTTTACGGTTGTATAATTGAACTGCAAACGCGGAGCTGATTAAAAAACTGCAGTTGGTCTGCCCGCCGGTAATAATATTTGAATTTGACAGGAACGAAATTAAAATGGAGAAAAAGTATATCCTCGCGCTCGACGAGGGCACTACAAGTGCAAGAAGCATTTTATTTGACGGAAAAATGAACATAATTGCCGTCGCACAGAACGAGATCCCGCAGATTTTTCCGAAACCCGGATGGGTCGAGCAGGATCCGCTTGAAATATACGCGAGCCAGTACGCGTCGATGACGGAATGCGTTGCCCGAAGCGGAATTTCGCCGGATGAGATCGCGGCTGTCGGTATCACGAATCAGCGCGAGACCACGATCGTCTGGGAAAAAGCAACAGGACGCCCCGTTTACAACGCTATCGTATGGCAGTGCCGCCGCACCGCGGCGATATGCCAGGAATTGTCCGACGCGGGATTTGACGAAATGATCGCACGGAAGACAGGCCTTAAAACGGACGCCTACTTCAGCGGGACAAAAATCAAATGGATCCTCGACAACGTTCCCGGCGCACGCGAAAAAGCGGAAGCGGGGGAGCTGCTGTTCGGGACAGTCGACACTTGGCTCATGTGGAAACTTTCGGGCGGCCGCATCCATCTGACAGATAATACGAACGCCTCGCGGACGATGCTCTATGATCTGGCCGCCTGCAGCTGGGACGATGAATTGCTTAAAATGCTGAGCGTTCCGCGCTCAATGCTCCCGGACATCCGTCCGAGCGGCTCGTTTTTCGGCGAGATCAGCCTTATGGGTACTACGCTTCCCGTTTGCGGAGTCGCGGGCGACCAGCAGTCGGCGCTGTTCGGTCAATGCTGTTTTGACCCGGGCGAGATGAAAAATACGTACGGTACCGGCTGCTTCCTGCTCGTAAATACGGGGAGCAATATTGTCCGCTCGCAGCACGGTCTCATCACGACCGCGGCGTCAACTCTTTCCGGCGAGGCTCCTTCTTACGCTCTCGAAGGCAGCGTGTTCGTCGGAGGTGCGGTGATCAAATGGCTGCGCGACAGTATGCGCCTTATCGACGAAGCGCACGACACCGAATATTTTGCGAGAAAACTTAAAGACACCGGCGGCGTATACATGGTACCTGCTTTCAGCGGACTCGGAGCGCCGTACTGGGACATGGACGCGCTGGGCACGATCGTCGGAATTACCGGAGGCACGAGGCGCTCTCACATAATAAGAGCCGCGCTCGAGTCGATAGCATACCAGACGAACGACGTAATAAGATCGGCTGCCGGTGATGCCGGAAGCAGACCTACTTCGCTGAAAGTGGACGGAGGAGCGTCGGCAAATGATTTCCTCATGCAATTCCAGGCGGATATTTCGGACGTCGAAGTGATAAGGGCGGAAATGAAAGAGGCAACCGCGGCCGGAGCGGCGTACCTTGCCGGACTGACTGCGAAAATATTTAAGGACAGAGATGAGATCAAATCGATCGTCAGCGCTAAAAGAGCGTTCTTCCCGGAAATGGATGAAAAAGAAAGAGCCGCAAGGCTTGAAGGCTGGCAGAGAGCTGTAAAAGCGTGCAGAGCGTATTGAAGGCGCGATATGAACGGAGGGTATCAGCATGCAGAGGAACGAATTATCAGTGCTGTCTTCGGACGGTTTTCATGAACTGAAGGGCGTTATTTTCGAGCCTGACGTGAGGCCGAAAGGACTTATGCACGTCGTGCACGGAATGGCGGAGCATATAGGACGCTACGAAGAATTTATGCAGAAATGCTGTGAAGACGGGTGGCTGGTTTTCGGTTTCGATAATCTCGGCCACGGCTTTACCGCCAGAAACGATAATGAACTTGGATTTATAGCGAAAAAAGACGGCTGGAAGCTGCTCGTTAAAGACGTGGAGGTCTTCTTCAAAGCGGTAGTTCAGAAATACGGCATAAGCTACCCGTACGTGCTTTTAGGGCACAGCATGGGCTCGTTCATAGTCAGACACAGCGCCGTTTCCAATACGAAACCGGATAAGCTGATAATTATGGGAACTGGGGGCCCGAATCCTGTCGCCGGACCGGGATACGCTTTGGCCAGAAGTATCAGCACGTTCAAAGGCGCCGACCGTACGTCTCCGTTCCTCGAAAAAATAATGTTCAAAGGCTACAACGACCGCTTTAAGGACGAGCCTGACGCAGATGAATTCAGCTGGCTTTCAACGCTTAAGAGCACACGTGTGAAATATCTTGCGGACAAATATTGCGGTTTTCCTTTTTCCGCGAGCGCTCTGGGCGACCTCGTCAAACTGGTGGGCAACGTGAACAGCAAAAAACTTATTGCCGCCACCAGCAAAACGATGCCTATTCTTATTGTCTCGGGCGAACAGGATCCGGTGGGCAATTACGGTGAAGGTCCCGCGAAAGTTGCCGAACTGTTTAAAAAGAACGGCGCGAACGTCGAACTTAAAATATATCCCGGAGTGCGGCATGAGATCCTCAACGATACGAGCCGCGAAGAAGTAATAAACGACATTCTCGAATTTATGAACAAATAAGTCGTGAACAAATAAGTCGTGAACATATAATTCCAAATACACGAACACCAAATGCTCAGAAAACAGAAAGGAACAGCAATTATGAAAAAAGTTACTCTTCTCGGAGACTCGATCCGCTTAAATTACGAGGGGCGCGTAACAGAACTACTGAAAGACGAATACACGGTATTCCGCTATGACGATAACGGCCGCTTCGCACAGTACACGCTGCGCAGTCTGTTCGATTACAAAAGCTTTATAGAAGGAAGCGACGTGATCCACTGGAACAACGGTCACTGGGATCTTTGCGACATATTCGGAGACGGTTCATTTACGCCGGAAGATCAGTACGTGTTCAATATCAAGCGTATCGCGGGGCATCTGCTAAAGATCACTCCGAACGTGATATTTGCGACAACTACTCCGGTCAGGCCGGAAAATCAGTACAACGACAATAAAGTGATCCGCAGGTACAATGAGCTTGCAGTGGAAGCGCTCAGACCGATGGGCGTGACAATAAACGACCTTAACGCCGCAGCTTCGAAAGACATTGACCGCTATATCTGCGACGATCTCATTCACCTCACTCCGGACGGTATCGAACTCTGCGCTGACCTTGTCGCCGCATCGATCAGAAAAGCGGGCGGGGGCAATCAACGTTGACCGGCGCCGCACTTTTTTCCGCGGAAATAGCCTGAATCAAAACCTGAACTTGAACTGAACAGAAAAAAATGACCCCCGCCTTAACAGACGGGGGTTTTTAAGCTGCGGAACTAGGATTCGAACCCAGACAAAATGAGTCAGAGTCATTCGTGCTGCCATTACACAATTCCGCAATCTGACACCGGCTTTCAAAACCGGCAAGCCGTATTATACTCCTTGAAAAAACAAAATGCAACAAGAAAATTTTTTTTAAAAAAGCTATTCAAATCCCGTACCTTTTATGCTATAATGACAGATACAGGAAGGCGGGCGGACGTATATTCGCCGGCTCGCCGGTATTCAGCGAAACAATGAGTCACGGAGGACTTTTTATATGATAAATAATGTGAGTAAAAAACTGAGAATTATACCTTTAGGCGGAATTCGTGAAATCGGAAAGAATTTAACCGTATTTGAAACAGATAAAGATATTATAATCGTCGACTGCGGCATCGCTTTCCCGGATGCCGACATGCCGGGCGTTGACTCTGTTATACCGGATATGACGTATCTGATCGAAAATAAGGCGAAAGTAAGGGCGCTGTTCCTTACCCACGGCCATGAAGACCATATCGGAGCGATCCCTTTCCTCTATAAGAATATCAACGTCCCGATCTACGGTACGCGCTTTACGCTCGGGCTGGTCGAAAAGAAGCTCGAAGAAGAGGGAATGAATAATAAAGGCATCGAGATGATCGAGATGCACTACGGAGAGATGGTCATTAAAGGCGATTTCTGCATAGAATTTATAAGAACGAACCACAGCATCGTTGACGCCGCAGCGCTCGCCATCATAACGCCGTGCGGTATCGTTATGCATACGGGTGACTTTAAAGTAGACTACACGCCCATAAACGGACAGCCCATTGACCTTATGCGTATGGCGGAACTCGGAGAGAGAGGCGTGCTGCTGCTCATGTCGGACAGCACCAACGCGGAACATAAAGGCTTTACGATGTCCGAGCGTATAGTCGGACGGACATTTGAAGATATATTCGCGGCGACGAAAGGCAGGATCATAGTGGCGACGTTCTCTTCGAACGTGTCAAGGGTCCAGCAGATCATCAATACCGCGGTCAAGTTCGGGCGCAAATGTGTTATCTGCGGCCGCAGTATGGTAAACGTTATCGACGTCGCAATAGATAAGGGGTACATACTTGACACAGACGCTCTCATCGAGCTCGAAGATATGGACAAATATCCGCCCGAGGAACTTGTCATCATCACGACCGGAAGCCAGGGCGAGCCTATGTCAGCGCTTACGAGAATGGCGGTGGCGACACACAGACAGATCGATATTATTCCCGGTGACACGGTCATCATTTCCGCCAGCCCCATTCCGGGCAATGAAAAACCGATCGCCCGTATGATCGATGAACTTTGCAAGCGCGGCGCGAAAGTTATCCATAAATCTCTCGCGGAGGTTCACGTTTCCGGCCATGCATGCGAAGAGGAGCTCAAACTGATCCAGACTATCCTGAAACCCAAATATTTCTGCCCGGTACATGGCGAGTACAGGCAGCTTATGCGGCATAAAGACATAGCTGTCGAGCTCGGTATTCCTGAAGAGAACTGCTTCATCCTCGAAAACGGGCGCGTGCTCGAATTTGATGGCGACACGGTGCGCTGCGATGAAATGGTTCAGGCGGGGAACATTCTGGTCGACGGCCTCGGAGTGGGAGACGTCGGAAGCATCGTTTTAAGAGACAGGCGCCATCTTGCGGAGGACGGACTGATCGCCGTAGTCATGACGGTGGATTCGAGGACCGGGGTGCTGCTCGCGGGACCGGACGTCATTTCACGCGGATTCGTATATATGCGCGAATCGGAAGACATAATAGAGCATATACGCGAGACCACCAAAGAGGCGCTCGCACGAAGCGACATATACGGCGGCAGAAAAGACTGGGTATACAAGAAAACACTTATACGCGACGCTATTCACGAGTACGTATATGAACAGACAAAGCGTAATCCGATGATACTTCCGCTTATTATGGACGTAGCGCTGGGTGAAGACGATCAGCACGAAACCGCACGGGAAGAAGAATCAGAGGATAATACTCTTTTTCAGTGAGCAGGATCAATTACTGAAGAAGTCGGATCTCCGGAGTTGTTATGAAGATAGCTGCTGTCATCAGCGAATTTGATCCGTTTCATAACGGGCACAAATATCTTATAGAAGAAACACGCCGCCGCACCGGATGCGACGGCGTTGTCTGCATTATGAGCGGAAGCTTTACACAGCGCGGAAAGCCCGCTGTGTGCGATAAGTGGGCGAGAGCCGAAATGGCTCTGAGGGCGGGCGCCGATGCAGTTATCGAACTGCCTTTCTGGTACGCCGTGTCGTCTGCACAGTTTTTTGCGCTCGGAGGGATAACGGCCTGCAGGGCGATAGGGGCGGACGTGCTGTCGTTCGGCATAGAATCGGACGAGGACAGCGTGCGGGAGTTTGCAAAAAGACGCGTTTCAGAAGAGTACGGGAAGGAGCTCGTTTCAGGGATCCGGGCGGGAAGCTCATACGCTTCTTCGGCAGGAACTGCGATAGGTGAAAAAAGGCTTAAACCGAACGACATACTGGCGTGCGAATATATTGCCGCCGCCGGGGCTGCCGGATACAGTCCGCGGTTCTTAATGATCAAAAGGGCAGGCGCGGGCCACGGATCAAAAGAAACTAACGGAGGCTTTGCCAGCGCCTCGCAGATCCGCAGCATGCTCTTAGATGAGAACTGGCAGGAGCTTGTGAGGCCGTTCGTACCCGAAAGCACGCTTGAAATACTTGCCCGCTGGCGATCGGAGGAACGGTTCGTCACGGCAGATGCTTTTTCCGCAGCGCTTTGCGTTAAAATTCGTACGATTTCTCCTGAACGTATCGCGTCTCTGCCCTTCGGCGGCGGAGGAGTGGGTCAATTATTGTATAACGCCGTGATGCGTCATAATTCTTGGGACAATATCGTTTCGGCGTGTACTTCTTCGAGGTATACGTCTTCGCGGATATCCCGCCTGATGGTTCGTGCGCTTGCGGAAGGCGAAAAAGCGGATATGCCTGATCCTGAAGAAAAAGAGCTTATTTATTTCAAAGGCTCCATTCCGTACGTCCGTGTGCTCGGAGTCTCGTCGAAAAATTCGACAGAACGCGAAAAAGGAGATGCGGCGGAAAGCGAAGATGCGGGCGGAAACGTCAGTTTCAGGATTCTTTCTGAACTGGCCTCCAGATGCCGCGGGAAAGCGGTGCCCGTAACTGCCCCCTACGACTATTTAAGCAAAAATGTCGCTGAAAAATGCGGAAACGCATCTGAGATCGGAAGAAAAATGCTCCTGGCGGACATCACCGCGCAGGCAGTATACGGTTCCGTGCTATCGGACGAACGCCGCTCAGCTGCGGACAGGGACCTTACAGAACAGTTTCTGAGGATCGTATAAAAGGCCTCGAAGGCACGGGAGGAAGAACGAAATGATATTGACGACGCGCAGACTCGAACTGAGGCCCTGGAATGAAAGCGACGCGGAAGAACTTTTTAAATACGCGAAAGAACCGGACGTTGGCCTGAACGCAGGGTGGAAGCCTCACGTAAGCGTAAGCGAAAGCATTGACGTCATAAGAACTATATTGTCCCGCCCGGAAACGTACGCGGTCTGTTTTAAAGGCGAGAATGAACCGATAGGCTCCGCAGGCCTGCATCTGAAAGGACATACTGATCTCACTGATAAAGATGACGAGTGCGAACTCGGATACTGGCTCGGAAAGCCGTTCTGGGGGCGCGGGATCATGCCGGAAGCGGCCAACGAAATGCTCCGCCATGCTTTTGAAGATCTCGGTATGAGCAAGGTCTGGGCGGGTTATTACGACGGCAACGACCGTTCGAAACGGGTCCAGGAAAAGTGCGGATTTATTTATCAATGGACTACTCAGGACGTCGACGTACCGGCGCTGGGCGAGAAGCGTATAGGACACGTCAGCGCTATAACAAAAGAGGCGTGGAGCGAACTTATGGATGAAAATGATGCGAAAAAAGCCCGGCTTTATTATAAGCAAAAAGAGCTGCTCGACACTTTCCTGAAAAGCGGCGCGATAACGCAGGCCCAGTACGATAAAAGCTTCGGCGATCTTACAAAGAAGATGGGTTTCGGTTCGAAATAACTCACGAATGAAGGGCCGGGAAACTTATCCGCGTGAAGACAGGAGATATCAGAAGTGACTATTAAAGAAATCAGTAAAAGACTGTTTGAGATGCGCGACGGGAAATACGCGTCGGGTCAGATAAAGATAATACCGTCGGTAGCGCCGGAGCGGATAATAGGTGTCCGGACGCCCGAACTTCGTGAATTTGCAAAAGAACTGAATGCGGATAAAGAAGGGGAAAAAGACGTTGAAAGCTTTCTGAACGCGCTGCCTCACCGCTATTTCGACGAAGACCAGCTGCACGCATTTATAATATCGCTCGAAAAAGATTTTGACAGCTGCATTGCGAAGGTAGAACAGTTACTGCCTTATATCGATAACTGGGCAACGTGCGACCAGCTTTCGCCTAAAGCGTTTAAAAAACAGCCGGAAAAGCTGCTTCCGTATATTGACAGATGGCTCGCTTCCGGAAAGACGTATACGGTCAGATTTGCGGTCGGGATGCTGATGCAGCACTTTCTGGACGGAAAATTCCGCCCGGAATATCCTGAAAAAGTGTCGCGGATAAGGTCGGATGAATATTATATCAACATGATGGTCGCGTGGTATTTCGCCACTGCGCTCGCAAAACAGTACGACGCTATAATTCCGTATATCGAAAACCGCGCGCTCGATCCGTGGACGCATAATAAAGCCATCCAGAAGAGCGTTGAGAGCTTCAGGATCACGCCTGAACAGAAAGATTATCTGAGATCTCTTAAAGTTAAAACGGCTAAGCCGGCGGGTGATATGAAGGGCGCCGTTCTGTACGTCCACGGGCGCGGAGGCAGCGCAAAAGAGGCGGAAAGATACGCCGCACTGTTTCCGGAATTTGACGTTTGCGGCATCGAATACAGCAATTACGAGCCGTGGGGTGCGGGTAAAGAAATATATGATGAACTTTTAAGGCTCAGGCAAAAACACGGGGAAATAATAGTCGTCGCAAACAGTCTGGGTGCGTTTTTCACGCTATGCGCCGGAGCGGATAAATTGATAGACCGCGCATATTTTATTTCGCCCCTGATCGACATGGAACTGCTGATCATGGATCTGATGAAGGAAAGCGGGATCACGGAAGAGGAGCTGAAAAGGCGCGGGAATATCACGACCGGATCTGGAGAGGAACTGTCGTGGGAATATCTTTCTTACGTGCGCGCTAAAAGCGTACGCTGGAACGTGCCTACGAAGATACTCTACGGTCAATATGACGTCCTGGTGCCGTTTGAAACCGTTTCTGCCTTCGCGGAAAAGTACGGTGCAGAGATAACTGTTATGGAAAACGGAGAGCACTGGTTCCACACCAAGGAGCAGCTTGCTTTTTTAGACGAATGGATACTTTTAAAAGAAAACAGGAGATAAATAAATGATCGATCATGACATTAACGAATGCCTGATCCGCCACGAGAGGGAGGAAGACTACAGGACGGTCGAAAATCTGATAAGAGAGTCTTTCTGGAACGTATACCGCCCGGGCTGCAGCGAACATTACGTTATCCACGTGCTGCGGAATGACCCGGCGTTCGTAAAAGAACTTGACTTCGTTATGGAAAAAGATGGCGAGATCATCGGCCAGAATATGTTTATGAGGACCGTGATCGAAGCGGACGGCGGCGGGAACGTACCGGTGCTGACAATGGGGCCGATATGTATTGCCCCCGCGCTAAAGCGGAAAGGATACGGTAAGTTTTTGCTTGACCGTACGCTCGAAAAGGCTTCTGAACTCGGGCACGGCGCGGTTTTGTTCGAGGGCAATATCGGTTTTTACGCTAATTGCGGTTTTACGTACGCAAGCAGGTTCGGGATCAGATACCACGACCTTCCGGAAGGCGCGGATCAATCGTTCTTTTTATGTAAAGAACTGATCCCGGGCTATCTGGACTGCGTCACCGGCGTATATCAGACACCCGCGGGATATTACGTTGACGACGCTGAAGTTGAAGCATTTGACGCGCATTTTCCGCCCAAGGAAAAGCTGAAGCTGCCCGGGCAGATATTTGATTGACGTAAGCAGAGGGATGTATTATGGATAAAAACGCAGTAAGGGGATCCATCTCGCTAATTCTAAAGATCATAGTCGTGATTTCCACTGTGGCGGGAACGGTGCTGAGCGCTATCGCCGGGAGCCGTTCGTTCATGGGTGGCGGGACCGTATTTATGTACTTTACGATACAGTCAAATATTGCTATCGCGGTCATAAGCGCAGTCGGTGCGGTCTTGCTGCTTCGCAAAAAGCCTGTCGCGACCTCGTGGTACGTGGTCAAATTTGTAGGTACGGTGTCAATAACGCTTACAGGCCTCGTTTTTTGCTTCGTTCTCGCGCCTACGCTCGGAAACGCCGCCTGGAACATACAGAATATCCTCACGCACGTTGTTGTCCCTGTCGCCGCTGTTGCCGATTTCTTTGTCACCGGTGTGTGGGGCAATATCCGCTGCCGCAGCGTGTTTTTCGTCATTCTTCCTCCGCTCGCGTATGCGATCTGGGCCGGAGCAGGTTTTGCGCTCGGCTGGCAATTCGCTCCGGGCATTAACTACCCGTATTTCTTCCTGAACTGGGGGAGCCCCGCCGGCGCGTTCGGATTTACTAAAGGACTGCCGTTTATGGGCTGTGTGTGGTGGATAATCGCCCTGCTGATACTGCTCATCGCGTTGGGCGCTGCTTATCTTGCCATACTGAATGCTATTAAAAAGAGGCGGATAAAGCGCGAACAGCCGGTGATCAGGCGGTTCAGAGAATCTGATGCAGAGTGCGTTTCCGAATTGATACGGCGCACGCTCAAAATATCGAATTCGAGTGACTATACGCCGGAATGCATAGATGAACTGATCGCGCGACACACGCCTGATTATATACGTAAGCGCGCGGATCACACACATTTTTACGTCGCGGAAAATAGCGGCGCGGTGGCAGGCTGCGGTGCGATCGGACCTTACTGGGACAGCGAGACTGAAAGCTGCCTGTTCACGATATTCGTTGACCCCGAATGCCAGGGCAGGGGCATCGGAAAAATGATAATTGACGCCCTTGAAAAGGACGAATATTTTCTGCGTGCGAAAAGAGTGGAGGTCCCCGCTTCGATAACCGCGCTCGGGTTTTACAGGAAACTCGGGTATGATTATAAAGACGGCGTCACGGAGCCTGACGCGGAGGGGCTCTACAGGCTTGAAAAGCGAAGTTGAAAAACAGCCCGCTATCCGTTATAATCACAAATCAGCGGTTAAACCGCGGAAAAGGCATGGGCGATAATACCGGGCTTTTTCAAACTGAGCTGAAACAGTGCTAAATCATAACTAAACTACACCGAGGCATACATAATATGGCAGATGAAATTTACGAAAAAATCGGATCCGAAGTAGAGCGCAGACGCACGTTTGCTATCATATCACATCCTGACGCCGGTAAAACGACGATGACGGAAAAGCTGCTGCTGTACGGCGGGGCTATACGGCTTGCGGGTTCCGTAAAAGCGCGAAAAGCGACGAAGCACGCGGTATCCGACTGGATGGATATTGAAAAACAGCGCGGAATATCGGTAACTTCATCGGTGCTCCAGTTCGAATACGACGGATACTGCATAAATATACTTGACACCCCGGGCCACCAGGACTTCTCGGAAGATACCTACCGCACGCTGATGGCGGCGGACAGCGCGGTCATGCTGATAGACGGAGCGAAAGGCGTTGAGGCCCAGACGCTAAAGCTTTTCCACGTATGTAAAATGCGCGGCATTCCGATCTTCACGTTCATCAATAAAATGGACCGCGCCGCGAAAAATCCGTTTGACTTAATGCAGGAGCTTGAAGACGTACTCGGCATAAAATCGTACGCTATGAACTGGCCGATCGGTACGGACGGAGATTTTCAGGGCGTGTATAACAGGCGCGAGAGGCAGATCGAACTGTACGAGGGGGGCAATCACGGCCAGGAGCAGGCGCGGACAATAACCGGCGACCTTGACGATCCGTCGCTTGCGAAGCACCTGGGCAGTTACTACTTCGACAGGCTTACGGAAGAGATCAGCCTCCTGGATATGGCGGGGGAGGATCTCGATATGAACGCGGTCCTCGGCGGCAGGCAGACTCCGATATTCTTCGGATCCGCGATGACAAACTTCGGCGTAAAAACGTTCCTCGAACATTTCATAAAAATGGCTCCGTGTCCGCACGAAACGATCGCTGCGGGCGAGACCGTCGTTGACCCGGTCACCACGCCTTTCTCCGGCTTTATTTTCAAGATCCAGGCCAATATGAATCCGGCGCACAGGGACCGCCTCGCGTTTTTGCGCATCACCTCCGGAAAGTTTGAGAAGGGCATGGAAGTATGGCACACCAGAACGGGAAGAAAGCTCAGACTCACGCAGCCTACGCAGTTTATGGCGCAGGAGCGGACAATAGTTGACGAAGCTTACGCCGGGGATATAATCGGCCTGTTTGACACCGGGATCCTCGGGATAGGAGACACGCTCAGCATTGACAGCCAGAATCTCAGATTCGAAGGAATGCCAGTATTCCCGTCCGAACATTTTGCCCGCGTACAGTACGCCGACGCGATGAAGCGCAAACAGTTCCAGAAGGGCATAGAGCAGCTTTCCGAGGAGGGCGCTATCCAGGTATTCAAACAGATGGATATCGGCGTAGAAACGCTTATAATAGGCGCTGTGGGCGTGCTGCAGTTCGAGGTCCTCGAGCACAGGCTAAGAGGCGAGTACGGAGTGGAGATCCGCATGCAGCAGCTGCCGTATCACTACGCCCGCTGGATCGAAGACCAGTCGGTCGATCCGCATAATCTTACGCTCACGTCGTCAACGCTTAGGGCGACTGACCGCGACGGCTCGAAGGTCCTTCTGTTCGAGAACGAGTGGGGTATCGAGTGGGCAATGGATAAGAATAAGAACCTTAAACTGCTTGATTGCAAAGTGTGAAAGCTCATATATCGAACTCAAAAAATTTTTTTTAAATCAGTTCCGAAAACGGGAATGAAGCCCTTATTTTTTTCGTCTGTATAGGTGCGAAAGGAGAAAAGGCTGATGAACGACAAAGAATTACTACTGCTTTTTGACAAACGTGACGAGAACGCCATAGCGCAGCTCGAACGCAAGTACGGCAGGTATTGTCGCTCGATCGCTTTTGAGATCCTGAAGAATGAGGCGGATGCCGAGGAATGCGTAAATGACGCATATCTGAAAGTATGGGAAAGTATTCCGCCTGCCGCGCCTGAAAAACTCTCATCATACGTAGGCAACATCGTTAAAAATCAGGCGATAGACTGTTACCGTGCCCAGAGACGTCAGAAAGATATTCCGCCGGAGGCGGTCGTGCCTCTGGATAACGTCGCCCCGGCTGCGGTTTCTCAAGGCATAGAAGAGACTGATGACAGCGATGAACTTGCCGGCTTGATTGCCGAGTATCTGAGAACGACCGATCGAAAAAAACGCCTGATATTTGTTGCACGGTATTACAAGGAACTTTCTGTCGGCGAGATCGCTGCAGAACTGAACGTGGCCGAAGGAACGGTCATGTCTTCTCTGTACCGTACACGTAAAGGACTGGAATCGTTTTTGAAAAAAAGAGGGGTATCGATATGAACGAAGCTAAACTTGCCTCATTAATGAAAAAAATGCCTGACGACATCGTGAATGAATTCAATGCCGCGACGGCAGGCGGATCTATTCCAGCTCTGTCGGATCCCGGACCCGGAAACGGTTCGGGAGGAAGGAAAAACGGCCGTGACAGACGTCCTGGCGTGGGTATACTTGTGGGACTTGCGACAGTGGCTGTCTTTTTCGTCGCAGGGATCATTATTTCAGTAAAGGTACGAAGCGACAGACAGAGAGCTTCAGAGCCTGATATGACGAGCGTATTGACCAACAATACGCCTGACGTTGCCGCCAGCCCGGTTCCGTCTGAAACTGATGCCGGCCCCACGGCAGTCCCTGCATTGACCGATATACCTGATTTGACCGATGCTCCGACCGCGACAATTTCTCCTCTGATTACTGACGTAAGTACCGCTACTGACGAAACGACAATATCCGCCGAACCGACTTTGTCCGCTGATCCGATTGATACAGCCGGACAAACTGCAAATACCGGATCTGCTTCGACTCCTGCTCCGACTGCGACCGCTGCACCTACAGCAACCGCCGCGCCTACGGCAACCGCGAACCCGACAGCAACTTCGGCGCCGACGGCTACTTCGGAGCCGGTCACTACTCCGGATCAGAACGATAATCCTGACGGGCTTGCAGTGGTTCCGAAATTCGGTAAACTTATGACTGCAGATTTTGGGGGCAAAGATATCGATATACCGTATTTCTGTATAAATGACGCACAGTACAAACCGGAATTAGGCGGTATGATGTATGCGGACGCGGCGCCGTTAGATTACCGTGCTCTCAGCCGGGAGGTACCTCTGCTTTATAATAACGGTTCTGCGATGAACGTAAATCTAACCATGCCGTGTATATGGGAGAGAATGGATTATATCGACATGGACGGAAATCTATTGATGTCGTTCCCTGAAAGGATTAGTTCAATGCCGAACAGTGTCATACACACCGGGTTTCCTAAAGAAATGGGCACTCCTGCAGACGCACTTGTGCGCGTAAGAATAAAACTTCAGGGTGACTATATCGATTCCCTCGGAATAAACGAGTATACTACATATTACTGCATTTTCAGAGTGAAACGCGGGGAATCTGCGCAGGATTCTTCGCAAACACGCATTTCAAACATTACACCTTTTAAATTAAATAACACGCTGCTGCCGGGCGAGACGGTCTGGCTGCATTACACCGCGCTTCCGTATAACTATAATTACGGAACGGTAAAGTGGAGGATCATTGAGGG